>Ga0209272_10000211_pt1 | contig 61425 bp, 58 predicted proteins | sample tdDd002_FD_187125 | JGI IMG/M metagenome (GOLD analysis project Ga0209272, IMG submission 187125) | Marine sediment microbial communities from the Atlantic coast under amendment with organic carbon and nitrate - tdDd00.2 (SPAdes)... | ecosystem: Environmental > Aquatic > Marine > Coastal >...
TATTTTTAGTAAGAAGAGTTTTTAGTAGAGGCTTTTATAAATATCTCTAATTTCATCTCTAGATAAAGGCACATAATTGTTTTGAAGCAGTCTTTGTTGCCCTTCAATGACACTGTCAGCCCAAAGTTCAACTTCCTCTTCCTTCATACCATAAGATTGAAGAGATTGACGATCTATTAATGTATCTAACATTTTTCCTAAGTCAGTCCAAACATTTTCAGGTGAGGTCTGGATCATGTCTGCTAACGCGCTTCCAAGTGTTTTAATATCACCATGGGGGTCTTTCTCGAAGTACTTGTTAAACACAGCCATGAAAAACTGATAGTTTGCTTCACCATGGGGCACATGATAACTACCGCCCAGAGGGTAAGATAAAGCATGAACAGCACCCACACCGGCATTTCCAAAAGCAATACCTGCCATTGTGCTTGCGAGTAACATATCTTTGTCGTGTTCGTGACGAATACCTGCTCCGTTTTCAAGGAGTTGTGTATAAACATCTAAAATCATAGACGCGGATTCCATCGCCAGCGTTCGTGTGAATGAGTTTGCCTTTGGTGACACATAAGACTCAACTGCGTGAATTAGTGCATCAACGGAGCTAAACAAGTAGTTCTTATATGGTAGGTCTTTTAATAGTTCAGGGACTAAAATTGCATGATCTGGAATTAGAACCGGGTCAGCTAAACCCATCTTAGTAGACTTTTCAGGTACTTCCATAATTGAAATATTTGTGACTTCACTACCCGTACCACACGTCGTGGGTACACAAATGAGTTCATGACCTTTTACCAGTTCAATTTTACGTTCAAAGGCGTCTTGTGCTTTAGAAATCCCCTCCAGTATAAGAACCTTTGAAATATCTAAGACACTTCCCCCACCTATGGCAATCATTCTATTAAAAGGCATGCTTTGAGCATCTGACAACAAAGCATCAATTTTTGTGTTTGTAGGTTCACCTTTACCATAATCATCATGGTAAATGAATCGACAAGGCAGATTAAGTGTTTCTAGAGAACGTTTATAAATCCCGCGGCTGGTAAGTACAAGGTCATCTTCTTTAAGTGTGAAGGACGTAGCAAAAGCCAACATGGTATCAAATCTATGTAATTCTGTGTTCATACTAAAAAGTTTCATAAAGAATCTCTCCCTTTCAAATCTATTCGTTCCTATTATCTCATACAAGATTAAGGCTTACAATGCCTTGAATTTCATGCAAACTCAGCTTTTAGAAACTGCAATTATGAATAGGTGTACAATCTGAAACGACGCCTACACTGGCTTTAAGTGTTTTGGTGTTTAAAAAGAAGAACAATCATGCAGAATTTGTAAAATGATCTTTCAATATGCGTTTATTTTGATAAAAAAATAACAAAATAAACAATCCAACCTTATTCAATTAAATGGCAAAGACTCTCGTGTTTACCTATTTAGACTTTGTAATACTCCAATATTTCTGCAAAAAAAGACTTCAAACAAGCTCTTTATTGTGATATTTTTAACGTGAAAATGTGAAGTTTTAACTTATATGTAAATAGGAAAGGTTGATTCTATGGTGGTTCAAGTCTGTATAGGAAGTGCATGTCATTTAAAGGGATCTTACGATGTTATCAAGAACATGCAGAAGTTTATAGAACAAGAACAGTTGGGAAGTGAGGTGACACTTAAGTCATCGTTTTGCTTGGGAGAATGTTCAGATGCAGTCTCAGTAAAAGTTAATGATGCACCAGTTCAGTCCATCACACCAGGTGCGGTTGAGGTTTTTTTGAAAGAACAACTGGGAATGGAGTAAAGTATGAAGTTTATTGAATTTGACTCTAAAAAATGCGACTCCTGTTTTAAGTGTCTACGGGTTTGCCCAACTAAAGCCATCGCTTTTTCAGGGACAAAACGGCAAATTGTTGACGAACTTTGTATTAAATGCGGTTTATGCCAAGCCCACTGTGGACCTGGGGCATTAAAAATCCACCTTGATATTCAGCGTGTTAAAGGGGTTATTGAGTCAGGCAGAACGGTGGTTGCGTCGTTGGCACCTTCATTTGTGGGGGCTTTTCATCTGGATGAAGCGGGGCAGATGGTACACGCCCTTAAAAAACTTGGTTTTGACCACGTTGAGGAAACGGCACATGGGGCTGAAATTATTTCTAGACACTATGAAAAGAGAATTGGCTCTGCAACGACAGACAATATCATAACAAGTTGTTGTCCCTCTGCAAACTACTTAATCGAACACTATTATCCAGAGGCCATTAATAGTGTTATTCCCGTGGTTTCACCCATGTTAGCCCATGGTAGAGATATTCGATCAAGGCATGGCGAGGATGTGTACACCGTTTTTATTGGTCCATGTCTAGCTAAAAAAGCAGAAGCAGTTGAAATAGAAGGGGACATAGATGCGGTAATCACCTTTAGCGAACTTAGCAATTGGCTTAAGTCGGATGGTATCGATTTATACCAAATGGAGACTTTGTCATTTGACTACCCAGTGAGCAGAAGAGGAAGAGCCTATCCGCTCGGTGGGAGCTTATGGCGTGCAGACCTAAAAACCCGTATTAACCCGGAATACAAATACATACATGTGGACGGCATTGAGTCATGTAAATCATTTTTAGATGCAGTATCAAATGGAAAAGTCAGTGGCTACTGTGCTGAGATTAATATATGTTCTGGGTCTTGTTTAAATGGGCCAGACATGCCTGTGGACGCACCGACTTTTTATGAAAGACAAAGCCTCTTAAGTGATTATGTTGAAAAATCACTTGCGGCTGGAGATAAAAATGACCAGTGGAAGTCGTATATGGAGGAACAAGTGGACTCCGGGCTTCATGTTGAAAGAGCCTTTACTAAAAAGACGTCTGGACTCAGCGTTCCAAGTCCATCAGCCACCCAAGATATTTTGAACCAGATGGGCAAGTATTCTGAACAAGATCAATTAAACTGTGGAGCTTGTGGGTATTCGACCTGTCATGATAAAGCCGTTGCAGTCTTCCATGGCTATTCAGATGTAGACATGTGTATGGACGCCCTAAAACAAAAAGCAGAGAGTTTACAGTCTATTATCTTTGAAAATAGTCCAAACGCTATTTGTATCTTAGACGACGACCAGCGTATTAAAGAGGTAAATCCAGCCTTTCATTCTATATTTAATGAGCAAAGAATTAAACTGGTGAACTGGCCGATTTACGCAATCATGAACGATGAAATATTTAGGGAATTGGCGGATTCTACTGACAACCGCATCAGCCGAAAAGTCTACATGGAAATGGTGGATAAATATTTTTACAGCAACATCGTTAAACTGGATGATGGTGATTTATACGTAGGTATTTTTACTGATATCACTGCTGCTGAAAAAAGTCGTACAGAACTTGACCGTGTGAAAGAAGAGACCGTATCAGCTTGCCAAGATGTTATTGAAAAGCAAATGCGCGTCGCACAGGAAATTGCCAGCCTTCTTGGGGAAACCACTGCTGAAACAAAGATCGGCTTAAACAAACTTAAGAAAATAGTTCTGAATGATAACGGGGGGATGTAAATGATAGCAGATTCCCATTATATAGACATAGCCCATCATTCACTGAATAAGTTTGGGGAAGAACTCTGCGGTGATAAAGTGGAAGTGTATAAGTCAAAAGAGCGGATTATTGTTGTCCTTGCTGATGGTTTAGGGTCTGGGGTTAAAGCCAATATACTGGCAACGTTAACCACAAAAATAATGATAACCATGTTGGAAAATGGAGCAGATTTACACGAGACCATCGAAACCATAATTAACACACTACCCGTCTGTCAGGTTCGTCGTATTGGTTATTCAACATTTAGCATTTTAGAAATTGATGAAAGTTTGAAGTGTCGGGTGATTGAGTTTGATAACCCACCTGTATTTGTGAACCGGGGTCATAAAATGCATGAGCTTAATAAAGAAGAACTAACCATCGGAGGTAAAAAAGTAAAAATCTCAGAGTTTCCCCTGCAAATTGGTGATGAGATTACTTTATGCAGTGATGGTGTGATTCATGCGGGTGTCGGAAATATCTTAAACCATGGCTGGGAGTGGCATCACGTGGCTGATTTTTTAACCATGCAGCGCTTAGCTTCAGCAGAAAAGCTGAACAGACGTTTAGTTGAAACCTGTGGCAAGTTATACGGAGATCGTCCTGGAGATGATACAACAGCCGTGACTGTAAAAATTAGACGTCCAGAACTGGTGCAACTTTTTACAGGACCACCTGAGGACCCAAGTTCAGATAATGCCTTTGTAAAAGATTTTATGAAAAGCAGGGGTAAAAAAGTTGTTTGTGGGGGGACAGCAGCCAACATATTTTCTAGAGAGCTAGGACGAGCTATTGAAACAAGTTTAGATTACATAGATCCTGAGGTTCCGCCAATTGCTAAAATGAAAGGTATTGACCTTATGACAGAAGGTGTTTTAACTTTAAAAATGCTCCTCAACAGACTTAAGGAAATCGAATCTACAAGCGTTGAACCTGTCATTAACAAAGAAGATGGGGTGTCAAAACTACTTCAAACCCTTTATGAAGAATCTACTCATATTCATTTTTGGGTGGGAAGGGCCATCAATCCAGCTCATCAAAATCCCGATTTCCCCAATGAACTAGGTATTAAAGTGAATGTGGTAAATGACATAGTAAAACAGTTAGAAAGAATGGGGAAAATTGTGACCCTCCAGTTTATGATAGAGAGTTAGTGGGTGTAAAAATGCGTAAATTTGAAAATCAAGTTCAGTTTATAAAAAATGAAGTCATACGTATGGTGGCTAGGTTCGCCTTTGAAGATGCTTTAATAGAAAATGTATCAAGTATTCCTTTAATGGCAAATCCGGGACAAGACCCAAGGTTTAGGTGTTGTATTTACCATGAACGTGCAATTACCGCCGAACGTGTAACCATGGCTATGGGTGGAAGAAAGTCTGAACCAGGCGTGATTGAAGTTTTAGAAAGTGCCTGCGACCAGTGTCCTGTTGAAAGATATGTGATCACAGAAACCTGCCGAGGATGTTTGGCCCATAGGTGTAAAGGTAGTTGTCCTGTGGATGCTATTCGAATTGAAAATAATAAAGCAGTAATTGACTACAACAAATGTGTTGAGTGTGGACGTTGTAAAGAAAGTTGTCCCTATAATGCAATTGCAGATGTTATGCGTCCGTGTAGGAGAGAGTGTCCTACGGGAGCCATTTCGATTGATACGCGAAAAAAAGCAGTCATCGATCATGACAAATGTATAGCATGTGGTGCCTGTGTGTATAAATGTCCATTTGGCGCTATTCAAGAGAAATCAGAAATTTTACCAGTGATCGACAAACTCAGAAAAGGGCATGAAAATATGTATGCCATATTAGCCCCAGCATTTGCAACTCAGTTTGAATATGCCGATTTAGGTCAAGTTATTCATGGAATTAAAAAACTTGGATTTAAAGATGTGGTTGAAGTGGCCCTTGGTGCAGATATGGTTGTACGTCACGAGTCAGCAGAAGTGCTTGAAGCGGTAGAAGAAGACACTTTTATAACCTCTTCTTGTTGTCCTGGATTTGTGAATTATATCGAGATAAAACACCCAGAGCTTAAAGGACATGTCTCAAAAACGGCGTCTCCAATGATTGCAACCGCACGTTTAATCAAAAAAATAGACGAGAAAGCACAGGTTGTTTTTATTGGTCCATGTATTGCTAAAAAAACAGAGAAGGATAAAAAAGAAGGTGTAGACTTTGTCCTTACATTTGAAGAATTGGCAGCCCTAATAGAAGCCAAGGATATTGATTTAACCAATCTCGAGCCACATCCCCTAAACAATGCATCGTACTATGGTAGAAAATTTGCAACAACGGGTGGTTTAAGTAACGCAGTTAAAGCGTATTTAAAAGACAAAGATGCACCAGATATTCGAATTGAAACCTGTGATGGTATTGGGGCGTGTGACAAAGCGCTGAAATTAGGTAAAGTTAAACGTCTTCAAGCAGACTTTATAGAAGGTATGGCATGTAAAGGGGGGTGTATTAAAGGCCCTGTTACGATGCATCATGGTCCGAAAGATATGAAAGAACTTGAACGTTATAGCAAACGTGCGCTAGAAGAAAATCCAGACCAAGCCCTAAGAGTCTTCGACATGGCTGGGGTATGTTTGGAGTAAATACGCGGTAGCAGAAAAACACATATATAAGATCCAAAATAATTGAGTGAGTCAGTATAGATAAAGGATGTGTAAATCCAATTAATAAGAGGTCTATGTTCTTCGTTTAACGAAGTGTCATAGACCTCTTTATGATTGTCGGCGTAAAACTTGGCAAATAAATCGACAAGAAAATTATATGTCTTGGTTTGAAAACCACTCCAAAATCAACTTTGTGAAAGGATTAATACATATGAAAGGCCATATATCAAAGAATACAAAGACTTAACGGTAAGGTTCCATACCTTTATTGGCTAGTTCATCAGCACGATGATTCATCTTAATTAAATACTCAAACGAATGCATGGGTACAGACCCGTAGGCTTTAGCGTATTTATCGTACCACTTCTTAACATCTGATTTTTTATTTAAATCTAAATGTCCTTTAACTTTGTAAAAGTTAACGGTCTTAATCTTCTGGACAATGTGGATAAGTTCCTCCCAAATTGCACGGTTTTCCACAGGCTTTTTTTGAGAAGTCATCCAGCCGTTACTCAGCCATTTAACATACCAATTTTGGTTAAAACAGTTCACGATGTAAGCACTGTCAGAAAACACATTAACCTGATGATTATGTGATTTTAGAGCCTTTAATCCTTCTAGGACAGCGGTAAGCTCCATAATGTTATTGGTTGTATTTGCCTGGCCACCGTATAATTCTTTTGTATTTTCACCGGCTTCAAGGATTGTTCCCCATCCTCCGACATTATTCTCATTTTGATTGCCAGAACAGGCACCATCTGTATAGATGTTAATGATCATTGTTAACGTTCCTCCCACTCCCTTACCAGATGTAAGGCTTATCTCAAATCATTATAACATGAGTTGACACTTTTGTGATTTAGGAGTATTCTTAGAATGTTTAATATGGCATATGCCATATTCCTGTAAGGTTAAAATCAATATATACAAATGGAGGGATTAACATGATAGAGAAATATCGGCTACATAAGAACTCTAAAGTCAAACATACAATAGCAGTAATGAGTGGTAAAGGTGGCGTGGGTAAATCTTCTGTGACAGCTTTAATGGCAGTAGCATTAATGGAACAAGGTCTGAAAGTTGGTGTCATGGATGCAGATATTACGGGTCCAAGCATTCCGAAAGTCTTTGGACTGTCTGGCAAACGGGCAAGAGGTACAGAAACGAGTATTTACCCTGTTCAGACTTTAAAAGGCATAAAAATTATGTCTATAAATGTATTGGTTGAAAATGATGACGATCCAGTTATTTGGCGCGGGCCTGTACTGTCTGGTATGATAGAACGTTTTTATAGTGAAGTGGAGTGGGGAGACTTAGATGTGATGCTCATCGACATGCCTCCTGGGACTGGAGATGTTCCATTAACAGTGATGCAGTCTGTACCGGTTGATGGCATTGTAGTGGTTTCATCTCCTCAGGATTTGGTCGGATTAATTGTTAAGAAGTCTATTAAAATGGCGAATATGCTAAAAACACCTCTGCTTGGAATTGTTGAAAACATGGCTTACTTAGAATGCCCTGATTGTGGCGGGAAACACCACATATTTGGTGAAAGTAAAGTGGGTGAAGTGGCTAAGGAACATAAGCTTCCTGTCTTGGCCACCCTGCCTATTGATCCTAAGTTAGCGGCCCTGAGCGATGAAGGGAAGGTTGAGCTTTACGGTAAGATCAATTATACTTTTGGAGAGGACTTTGGTTCTAAAGTTGAAAAAATAATGGCGGACTTAGATAAAAAACCTTTTGTACTTCCGACATTTTAATCCTTTAGCCCGAAAATATTCGAGCCAATAAAGAAAGTAGGATAGATATGCCGAGACCAATGAAGCCCAGAAGAATAGGCGCTTTGCCAAAGAAAAGATCCTTTGAACCCGAGGGGGGCGCACAAAATGGTGTGACCATTAAGTTAGATGAAATGGAAGCCATTCGCTTAAAAGACGTGGAAGGACTTAATCAAGAACAAGCAGCTGAACGTATGCATGTTTCAAGACAAACCTTCCAACTTATTCTTGATTCTGGCAGAAAGAAAGTAGCCACTGCATTAACGGAAGGTCAAAGCATAAAAATAGATGGTGGCAATGTTACCATTAACATTTGTGAATATACATGTGACACATGTGGTCATAATTTTAGTAATAAATACGAAAAACGAGATGACGGATGCCCAAAGTGTGGGAAAGATAAGGCGGTTTGTAAACCCAATAAAGCCTATTGTCCAAAGTGTTGTATGCGTAAACGAGATATGTAAAGAGTTTTAAAACCGGTATGATATTTTACATTATGTAATATCACTATCGGTTTTATTTTTTGTGCATTTTGATAACTGGAAATGTATTTCGTGTTAGATCTAACGTTGTCATGATTGACCCTTAAAACAACATAATTGGATAAAAATATCATTCTGTATATGTTTATAATGAACCTAGCTTATTCGAATAGCGTTTGGAAAATTAGAAATCGAATCATGTAAAATAGGAGGGGATGTTATGAAAAAAACTTTAAAAAGAGCATTTTCATTATTCTTGATAGTGAGCATGTGTTTGTCAAGTTTTGCATTTGCAGAAGGCGATTTGACAAATGTTTCTGCAATTAGGTCAGAACAATCAAAAATGGAAGTTTATAAGAACCAGCCTGGCCTTTCAATAATGCTTGAAAGAAATGCGAGTTCTGTTAAAAGTCTAAATGCACCATACGCAAAATCAGCATTAATGGAGTCTACGTCTGTTGCGAGCGCAGCGTCAAACCAACCTATTTCAATAGGTAATGATCCAAGAGGTACAATTAATGGATCTCTGACAAGTGCATCAGACCAAGAAATTTATGTTTTTAGTGCAACTGAAGCTAAGTTTATGATTGGACGCCTTAAGTCAGATAACCCGGATCTTAATATTCAACTGTATGTTGTAGATCCAAATACGGGGAATGCACAACCGACGAGTATCAGCGCACAGTCAAATGGCCTAATCAGCTTAAATGGTCTTCCACAAGGCATGTATGCATTTGTTGTAACAACAAGTGGCTCTGCATCACCTGGATACACACTTCAGTTGAATGTGACGAATCCATCGGGCTCAACGTCAAAAGTGATTTCAGTGGATCTACAACTTTTACACTTTGCTATCGAGTATGCTGATGGAAAAGTGTATGCAAATGGTGAGTATATTTATAATGTAAATACACCATCTAAACTAGATTGGGAACGTGTATATTACTTCTCATACGGTGGTAACTACAATCAAAGAACACATTCTATTGACGAAGTTAAAGTAAGTTCCATTAAAGGGCCAGTAAGTTATTCTTCAAGTTACGCGAGTTCTAGTCGCGCTATGCTTGTTTACTTAGATGTAGACACCCTATTTATGCACCATGTTTCAGGATACACTTCATCACCTCCTACTCATCAGGATTCTTTCCTAGATACATTGGGTAAGAAGACTCCAAGAAGGCTTGAAGCAGATGATTATTCAATTGGAGATCATATTTTAGTATATGATATCAACACAGGCAAAGCGATTGACTTCTTTAGTGCTTTAAACTATTACTATGGTTCTGGTGTTGAAGACATCCCAACAATTACATTTATTCAGTAACTAGAATAAGTCCGGTAATTAAAACAAGCCCTACTTTATACAAATAAAGTAGGGCTTTCTTTGTACTTGATTTACTTAAACACACCTTTTTGAATTGCGTTTAAAATCATTTCTGGTGTCATATTGTCTGCATTGATAACAAGCTGTTTGCCGTGGAACTGTATAGGTTCGATTTCTTCATAGGCCATGTCTACATGGTTGATGATCGAAACATTTGCGTCCATATCGTTGTGCCCATACTGAACCACTTCGAAACCTTCTTTTTTAAGTACGGTTTCAAGTTCGCTCATACCTGGTTGAAGAGATATTTTAATGGGTCCTTCTTTTTGGCAAGGCCCGCGTTTGATCGCTTCAAGAATCTTTTCAGGTGCAAGGCTGTTCGCATTAATAACAAGGGTTCTGCCGTGGCACTGAACGGGTTGGATTTCCTCGTAAGCCATGTCTACGTCATTAATAATAGCTACTTGAGCATCCATGTCATTATTACCATATGCAACAACATTATAGCCTTCTTTTTTAAGTAAGTTTTCAAGTTCTGTCATACCTGTTTGAATAGAAATTTTCATATCTCTACACCTCCTATATGTGCAAATATACCCTTTGAGAGATTAGAAAAATCGATAAATGATAAAAAATAGGAAAGTATACAGTATATTTTTCGAAATACGGATTAGGTGTCGTAAGGATTTAGTCTGTACATTTAGGAAACGTTTCGCAGATAAGTCCTGTGTCCCGCGGGACAAGTAAATGGTATAATGAGTTTAGAAAGACAATAGGGAGGCAATATAATGAAAATAGCACTTATAGCACATGACAAGAAAAAAGATCAAATCGTAAAGTTTGCTGTTAGACATAAAGAGATCCTTAAGGATCAAGAACTTTTTGCAACAGGTACAACTGGACAAAGAATAATGGATGTAACGGGTCTTGATGTACATAGATTTTTGTCTGGACCTCTGGGTGGCGACCAGCAAATAGGAAGTATGTTAGCCCAAGACGACATGGATTTAGTGATCTTCTTACGTGATCCTCTAACGGCACAACCCCACGAACCAGATGTTCAAGCTTTACTTCGTTTATGTGACGTGCATCAGGTACCACTGGCTACCAACATCACTTCAGCTGAGATCCTTCTTAAATCGATGGCCGCTGATCCTGAATGGAGAACGGTTAGTGAGGATTACAAGAAGTAATAATGAACCTAATAAAAAAGCCCATACCTCAGAACTTACTTATAAAGTTCTGAGGTATGGGCTTTTATTATACTGTGTATTTTTTAAATCATTCTAATGTCTATAGCTGGATTTACTCGTGTTCAACATGTATGTGGTCAGGAGCTGGATCTCCAAAGAATTTCTTTTTACTGCTATGGGCAACTAAACCAAGCAAAATAAAAGATGCAATACCTATATAAAGTTGGGGCTGGTTTGGAGAAGCAAGTCCATCACCTATTGATACCAGTATCACAACACCAGGAACAATCCCAAGTAGGGTTGCCCAAAAAAACTCTCTATACTTTACACCGCTTGCTCCTGCAGCATAACTGATAACGTCAAATGGTATAAGGGGAATGAATCGCATAAACAAAATGATCCAAAACCCGTGGGTTTCAATTTTATTTTGTAAGTTTCCATGAGTTCCAAGTTTTTTAGCCATCCACTCTTTACCTAATTTTCTACTAATAAAAAATGCTAAGCTTCCACCTGAAAGTGCACCGACCATGGTATAAAGGAAACCAGGAACTATACCAAAAACAAGCCCTGCGGCAATGGCAAGAATTGCATCTGGGAATAAAGTCAGAGGAACAAAAGTAAAGAGTATTATGTATATGATGGGTGCTAATGCACCAAATTTCATTAAAAAGTCTCGTACAACTTCTGGTGTGATATGCGATAAATCACTTATTCGTGTAATGAGCAAAATCACAAGAAGGACGACAATTCCAATACGCCATTCTTTTTTCAACTAAAATCACCTTTCTATTGTAAAAATTATCAATATGTTTACTGATTCAAACTATACCGTATTTCACAAGATTAGAGTCATTGCTATTTTCTATACATGAAGCCACAAGTATACGATTTTTGAATGATGTATGGCTTATGTCCTGTGATAGACTACCTATGATAATTCAGTAAAAGGAGAGCTAATTATGCAAAAATATTCTAAACTTCTGCGAAAATTTGGGGTCTTATTTATCGCAGTTGCACTATATCTATTTATTCCAGCTGTTAAAGTGAATATCAATCAAGCTATTTTTATTCTTCAAAATGTAGATGTTGACCTGGCGAGGTCCTATATTTTAGGATTTGGTATTTGGGCACCAATCGTGTCATTTATGCTTATGATTTTACAGTCTGTAGCAGCACCACTTCCTGCTTTTATTATCACATTTGCTAATGCAGGCCTGTTTGGATGGGTAAAAGGCGCGGCGCTTTCATGGACAAGTGCTATGGCAGGCGCAGCACTTTGTTTTTACATTGCACGATTCTTTGGTAGAGATGTTGTAGAAAAGCTTACTAGTAAGTATGCCTTAGAAAGTATTGACGAATTTTTCGACCAGTACGGTAATTATGCAATTCTGGTTGCCCGTTTACTTCCGTTTGTTTCGTTCGATATTGTAAGTTACGCAGCTGGTTTAACATCTATGAGTTTTTGGTCGTTCTTCATTGCGACAGGACTTGGTCAGCTTCCAGCTACCATTGTTTACTCTTACATAGGTTCAATGCTAACGGGTACAACAAGAACGGTTGTTATGGGACTTCTGCTTTTATTTGCAGTGAGTACACTTGCAATGTTAATGAAGAAAATTTGGTCGGATAAGAAAAAGAAGGATGCAGCAAAAGAGGTTGAAGAAGTAAGACCATCTGAAGCTGTTTAAAAAAGAAGCTAGAAGGGATATTAAACAAATGAGAGCAAACAACAAACTTATTGTTGTCTGTCTTGTCGCTTTAATGCTACTTGTTTCATTAACGGGTTGTGTTCAAAGTGAAGAGGCCAGTGCTGCATCTCAATTGGAAGAATCGTTTGATTTATCGATTTATCCAAATGGGGATTATTTCATTACACCTAATGATTTAAATGAGATGTTAACAGACGACAAACTTGTACTACTGGACTGCAACAAGCCGGACCTATATGCCAAGGGGCATATTGAAGGTGCTATTGGTATTGGACTACATGCATTTTCAAACAAGGTTGGTAAACCAGGAGATCCAGGTTGGGGGACGATTCAACCTAAGGAACAACTGGAAGAAACCTTAAAAAATCTTGGAATTGATAATGAGTCTACAATTGTACTGTATTCTAATGTGTTTAAAGGTCCTGGAGCAGATGGGCGTGCCGCATGGCAATTACGCCTTGCGGGACTTGAAAATGTTAAGATTTTACTTGGCGGAACGACTTACTGGGAAGAGTTAGGTTACACTTTTACCAAAGATCTGACCCAAGCACCAACACCAAGTGCTGGAGTAACTTTAAAAACGTATAATCAAGATTACATAGCCACAAAAGAAGAAATTTACGAAACTTTAGGAGAAAAAGTTCTTTTAGATGTGCGTACTGAAAAAGAATTTAATGGATCACAAAATGCAGGGGAACCCCGTGGTGGACATATTCAAGGTGCAAAACACATTCTATGGACAGATTTTCTTGAGTCAAATGGTGTATTAAAATCACCTGAAGACATTGAAGCTATACTTGCTGGTTTTGATGTGTCTAAAACAGATGATTTTACACTTTACTGAACGATGGGTATAAGATCTGGTTATACAACCATGATCCTCAGAGCCGTGGGCTTTGAATCCGTTGACAATTATGAAGCATCCATCTATGAATGGGGTGGCGACAATGCTATGCCTATGGAAAAATAATAATTGAGATATACAAAAGGGCAGCTTGATCAAAGATCAAGCTGCCCTAGCTGTTTTCATACCCAGCTCATTTAGAAGTGCGCCAAGTTGGAATTATTCGGTCACAGTCTCTGTACTGGACTCAGTTTCTGATTCTGAAGCTGTGTCATTTGCCAGCATTGCATCAAATCGTTCGTTCATTGCATCTAAGTGATTTTGCATTGCTTCTAACATGGCATCTAGAATTTCAATGACAGCTTCTGCGTCGTCAGCTTCAACAGCAGCCATTAATGTCTCTTTAGTTGCTTGACGGTTGTCTTTTCTTTCTGCAACAGCTTCTTTTTTATCTTCTTTACGTTCTTCAACTTGTGCTTTTTTCTCTTCTATTTTTGCTGTGACTTCAGCCTTTTTTTCATCGCGTGCTTGAGCTTTTTCATCACGGTCTGCTTGATTTTGAACGCGCTCGTCTTTCATAGCTGCTTTTTCTTCATCCGTTAATGCCGCTTTTTCTTCCTCAGTTAAAGGCACCCTTTCTTCGCGCGCTTCTTCTCGTTCTTCTTTTGCTATTTGGATACGCTCAGTTCTTTCTTCACGTTGTTCTTTAAGGTCTGCTTTACGTCCTTCAAGTTTAGCTTTCATATACTCTCGAATTTCAGTATTAAGAGTTTCCATTGAAGCCGTAGTTTCGTTCCACTCATCCTTAATTTCTGGATAGTAGTTATCGATTATGTTTTGAATCTGTTCTTCAGCAGATTCACGTTTCTCTGCCATGTCTTCAGCGGTAGGTCTATTTTTTTCTTCCTCAGTAACTGTTTCAGTAGAAACCTCATCAGCAAATACCATACCTGTTGATAGGGCTGAAACAGCCATCATTGTTGCAAGTGCACCTGATAATAATTTTTTACTCATAGTTTTTTCCTCCTGTTTGGATACTCTTTAAAATGTAAAGAACCTTCAAGACACCTCGTCCCCGATGGTAAATACTAGGGTGTCTGTCTTAGTCTTTTAACTTGTCTACATCTTAATGTGTAAATGTAAGATGAATACATGGAAAGTGTGTAAAATGTGTGTAAATTGATATAACCACAAAATCTCATTATTCTTTCTACCCCAAGTTTTAGGTATCAATATAGAAAAGTTTAGAGCGGAAAAGGAATTGAAAAAGCGGAATGGAATCACCAAATTTAAGTGGCATACGCCACTAAAATTGTGAACAATTCTTAATGTCAACTTTTTAACGAAAAAGGGGTTTACTTCTTATATATCTATGTTATACTACTGGTGATATAAAGTTAAAATATTAACGAAAGTCTATAAAAGCCTCAGTTTCGCTGGTCTAGGTACAAAATGGTATCTTGTGGCAGGGAAATATTTTTTGAGATACATCGTTAATTATTTAACTAAGTTAACCTGAAAAATGGCGATAATAACAACAACAATGCCAATAATCAAAGGAGTGAATCTATTATGAGCAAATCTTTGACTGCCGAAAATTTTGCAAAACTAGACGCGATCATCGCTGAGCAAAAGGGTAAGCGCGGTGCTCTAATGCCTGTTCTACATGAAGGACAACACATCTTCGGTTTTCTACCGATGGAAGTGCAAAAGCATATTTCCAATGGCCTAGGCGTACCAATGGCTGAAATCTATGGTGTAGTAACATTCTACTCACAGTTTTCACTAGAGCCAAAAGGGGAATACCACATTGGTGTATGCCTTGGTACTGCATGTTACGTTAGGGGTGCACAATCTCTTATTGACATCATCAGTCGTGACCTAGACGTTGAAGTAGGCAAAACATCTGCAAGCGGAAAATTCTCACTGGAAGCAACACGTTGCATCGGCGCATGTGGTCTTGCACCAGTACTGACAGTTAACGAAGACGTATACGGTCGTCTAGTTGACGGTGATATCCCGGGCATCCTTGAAAAATACAAGGGTCTATAATCCGGATTTGAAATAGGGAGAGGAGAATAACATGAAATCATTAGCTGAACTGGCAAAACTTCGTGAAGAAGCTCTAAAGAAAGTGAACATTAGAACAGATAGAAAAGGCACTCGTATTGTTGTTGGAATGGCAACTTGCGGGATCTCTGCTGGCGCACGTCCGGTAATGGCGGCACTACTTGACGAATCAAGCAAGAGAAAACTGCAAGATGTTGAAGTAACTCAAACAGGATGTATCGGTGTATGTCGTCTTGAGCCAATTATTGAAGTATATAAAGAAGGTCAAGAAAAAGTGACATACGTTGAAATGACAGAAGAAAAAGCGCGTCGTGTGATCGCTGAACATATAGTAAACGGAAAAGTTGTATCAGAACTAACAATTGGTGCATCAGAGAAGTAATGTACAATCGTCGTAATTAAGGAGGAAGCACATGGAACTAGTAAGATCGCATGTTCTAGTCTGTGGCGGTACTGGATGTACATCGTCTGGTGCTCTAGACATTGAAGCAAAATTCGCAGAAGAACTATCAAAGCACAGTATTGATAATGAAGTACAAGTTGTAAGAACGGGATGTTTTGGTCTTTGTGAAGCGGGCCCAATCGTAATCGTTTATCCAGAAGGCGCTTTTTATAGCCGTGTGGATGCAAACGATATTGCTCGTATCACAGAGGAACACCTACTAAAGGGGCGTATTGTAACTGATCTTCTATATGCAGAGTCAGTTGAAGAAGATCAAATCAAGTCAATCGATGAAGTTGGTTTCTACCAAAAGCAACAACGTATTGCACTTCGTAACTGTGGTGTAATCAACCCTGAAATCATAGATGAATATATAGCAATGGATGGCTACAGAGCACTGGGTAAGGTTCTTACTGAAATGTCTCAAGAAGAAGTCATCGAAGAAATGAAAAAATCTGGTCTGCGCGGCCGTGGTGGCGGGGGCTTCCCATCGGGTCTGAAATGGCAATTCACATATCAGGCAGAAGGCGACCAGAAGTACGTTGCATGTAATGCCGATGAGGGTGACCCAGGCGCATTCATGGATCGTTCAGTACTTGAAGGGGATCCACACGTTATCATCGAAGCAATGGCTATTGCTGCTTACGCTGTAGGTGCTGACCGTGGTTATGTATATATCCGTGCTGAGTACCCAATCGCGGTAAACAGACTTGAAATTGCTATCGAGCAAGCTAGAGAATATGGCCTACTAGGTCAAGGCATCTTTGGCACAGACTTTAATTTCGACATGGAAATTAAGCTGGGTGCTGGTGCGTTCGTATGTGGTGAGGAAACTGCTCTTATCGCTTCTATTGAAGGCGAAAGAGGTATGCCACGTCCACGTCCTCCGTTCCCTGCACAAAAGGGTATCTTTGGACAACCAACTCTACTGAATAATGTAGAGACATATGCCAATGTTCCACAAATCATCTTAAATGGTTCTGAGTGGTACGCTGGCATTGGTACTGAAAGATCAAAAGGCACAAAGGTATTTGCCCTAGGTGGTAAAATCATGAACACGGGCCTACTTGAAGTACCAATGGGTACAACCCTACGTGAAGTAATCTTTGAAGTAGGTGGCGGTATTCCAAACGGTAAAGCATTTAAAGCTGTTCAAACAGGGGGGCCATCAGGTGGCTGTCTGACTGAAGAGTTCCTAGATACACCAATCGATTTTGACAACCTTGTTGAACTGGGTTCAATGATGGGTTCAGGCGGTATGATCGTTATGGATGAAGACAACTGTATGGTTGACGTTGCACGTTTCTTCCTTGATTTTACCGTAGACGAGTCGTGTGGTAAGTGTACACCTTGTCGTGAAGGTACAAAACGTATGCTTGAAATTCTTGATAGAATTTGTGAAGGCAAAGGTACTTTAGCTGATCTTGATAAACTTGAGACACTGTCTCACTCAATCAAAGACGCTGCCCTTTGTGGTCTTGGACAAACTGCTCCAAACCCAGTACTTTCTACACTAGAGCACTTTAGAGCTGAATACGAAGCGCACGTTGTTGACAAGCGTTGTCCAGCGGGTGAATGTTCTGACCTACTTCAAATTGTTGTAGCAGACGGTTGTATTGGTTGTACAGCTTGTACACGCGTATGTCCTGTAGATGCTATTGAAGGTGAAAGAAAACAACCTCACGTTATTCTACAAGACAAGTGTATTAAGTGTGGTGCTTGTATCGACAAATGTCCAGTTAAGGTCATTGTTAAGCAGTAATGAGCTGATTAACACCTAGAAGACTTATTAAAATCTATGGTGTAGGCTTTATAACTCAAATTAAAAGACTGACTAGATTCAGTTCACTATATTCACGGGTTCACCCAAGTGGTGGACCCCTATCTCCCAACTTTCGTAGCCAACATGGTGAAAATAGAGGTGAAAAAAATGGAAAATGTAAAGCTGTCTATCAACGGCATGGAAATGGAAGTGCCGTCAAATTATACAGTCCTTGAAGCTGCAAAAGAAGCTGGTATTCACATTCCAACTCTTTGTTACCTTAAAGACCTAAACGAAGTCGGTGCTTGCCGTGTCTGTGTGGTTGAAGTAGAAGGTGCACGTACACTTCAAGCTTCGTGTGTTCTGCCTGTTCGTGAAGGTATGAATGTAAAAACAAATACAAAGCGTGTTCGTGAGTCTCAAAAGACAACAACTGAACTGCTTCTTGCTAATCATAATAGAGAATGTCTGACATGTTACCGTTCAAAGAACTGTGAACTTCAGAATCTTTCAGAAGAACTGGGTATTGAAGAAGTGTCATTTGAAGGTGCTAAACGTGAAGTTGTAGTTGATTCTGCTTCAACATCAATCGTACGTGATGCAAGCAAATGTATCCTTTGCGGTCGTTGTGTTTCTGCTTGTAAGAAGACACAAGGTCTTTCGGTACTAGACTTCCAAAATCGTGGATTTGAAACCACTGTAGGTCCAGCATTTGACGTATCTATGAACGATGCACCATGTGTTTACTGTGGCCAGTGTATGATTGTTTGTCCTGTTGCTGCCCTTCGTGAGAAAACAGACATCGAACGCGTTTGGGATGCAATTGAAGATCCTGAAATCCACGTAGTTGCTCAAACAGCACCAGCTGTACGTGCTGCACTAGGTGAAGAGTTCGGTATGCCAATCGGTACACGTGTAACAGGTAAAATGGTTGCTGCAATTCGTCGTCTAGGTGTAAGCCGTATTTACGATACAGATTTCGGGGCTGACCTTACAATTATGGAAGAAGGCCACGAACTGCTACACAGAATTAAAAATGGTGGAAAACTGCCAATGATCACGTCTTGTTCTCCGGGCTGGATCCGTCATGCAGAGTTTAACCATCCTGATTTCTTAGACAACCTTTCAACGTGTAAGTCACCAGCCCACATGTTTGGTGCTATTACTAAGTCTTACTACGCTGAGAAAAATAATATTGACCCATCAAAGATCTTTGTACTTTCATTTATGCCATGTACTTCAAAGAAATCTGAAGCGGCTCGTGAAGAAATGGAAGTTGGCGGTCAAAGAGATGTAGATGCAGTTATCACTACACGTGAGCTTGGCAAAATGATCAAACAAGCCCGTCTTGATTTTGCTAACCTGCCAGACGAAGACTTTGACAGAGACTACCTAGGTGACTACACAGGTGCTGGCGTTATTTTCGGTGCTACTGGTGGTGTTATGGAAGCGGCTCTACGTACTGTAGCAGACGTTTTAACGGGTGAAGATCTATCAGACTTCGAATACCATGGTGTCCGTGGTATTGAGGGTATTAAAGAGTCTACAGTAACAATTGGTGACATGGAAATTAATGTTGCTCTAGCGCATTCTACGGGTCAAGCAACGAAGCTACTGGATATGGTTCGTTCGGGTGAAAAAGACTACCACTTCATCGAAATCATGGGTTGTTCAGGCGGTTGTGTATGTGGTGGTGGCCAACCTCAGCAACCTGCAGACATCCTAAACAGCGGTATTGATATTCGTGTAGAACGTGCAAAAGCACTATACGAAGAAGATACAGTAAAAGCTATTAGAAAATCACACCAGAATCCGATGATTCAGGACCTATATAAGAACTACCTTGGTGAACCAAATAGCCATAAAGCGCATGAACTTCTGCACACACACTATACTGCAAGAGATGCGTTTGTAAAGAAGTAAAGGAACACTCAACACAGCTAAGTAGTGGTTGCTCTATCACTCTTACTCTAGCCTCCCATATGGCCATGGTCGGTTAGAAACTAAAAAAACGCTCCCCAAAAGGGAGCGTTTTATTTGTATAAACCTAACGAGCTGTAAGTTATTCAGACGCATGTTCAAGAATTAAAGCTTTCATTTCATCTAGAGTGTAAAAGCTCCCCTGTGAAAGAACCTCACCATTAATTTCAAGAGCAGGTGTATATTCAAGTCCAATTTCTTTCATGATGTTTAAATCCGCTATCATTCTATAATCTACTTTCATATTAAGTTGTTTCAGAGCCTCACGCACAACTGTGCCTTGTTTGGAATAACCTCAGCAAACTTGATCGTACAATCTGATTTTCATATTATAACCAGCTTTCTACGTCCTTTTCCTTAGGTACTTTACCTTTAAAGACGACCTTTTCATCTACAACCACTGCAGGTGTAGTCATAACACCATAACCGATGATTGATTTTAAGTCTTCAACCTTTTGTACATCTGCTTCGACACCTTTAGCAGCAACAACTTTGTTAACTAAATCGTATGTGTCAGAACATTTTTTACATCCTGTGCCAAGAATTTTAATAGTTTTCATATGCATAACCTCCATTTATAAGATGATATTAAACAAATACCCAACAGTAAGAATTCCAAATCCAGTAATACCCACAAAGATCGCAATTAGTTTGGGTTTAATAACTTGTTTCAGTAATATAATTTCAGGTAGGGATAAGGCAACAACAGACATCATAAAGGCTAAGGCTGTTCCTACACCAACACCTTTTAAAATAAGTGCTTCTACAATGGGAATCGTACCTACTGCATTAGAGTAAAGTGGAATCCCTGTAGCAACTGCAACAAATACAGCAAGGGGCTGATCTGGTCCAGCGTAAGTTGATAGGATTTCAGCTGGGGCATACCCATGAACAGCTGCACCGATACCAATACCAATGAGTACAAATTTCCATACACGTCCTGTAATATCTTTTACATTTTGAACTGCAAAGTCAACACGTTCGCTCCAAGACATGTTTGGCACAATAGTTTCGCCAGACTGCATCTCGTAAATATAAGGTTCAACTAAATGTTCCAAATGTAACTTGTCAATCATGTAACCAGAGAACATACCAATGCACATGCCTGCTAATGTATAAACAACTGCGACTTTTAATCCAAAAGACATAATTAAAAATCCAATGGCAATTTCGTTAACTATAGGAGATGTAACAAGGAAGGTAAATGTTACGCCTAGAGGAATACCTGACTCTACAAAACCTATAAAAATTGGAACGGTAGAACAAGAACAAAATGGTGATAATACACCTAGACCAGCAGCTAACATATGTTTGAAGAGTCCGTTTGTCTTATTCAGCATCAGCTTAACCTTTTCAGGTGGGAAGAAACTTCTAACAAGTGATATGGTAAATATCATAAAGCTAAGCAGAATTATAATTTTGAGTGAATCATAAATAAAAAAGTGTACACTACCACCCAAGTGGGAACTAGGGTCAATGTTAAAAATGTCAAAAGTGATCCAGTTTGCAAAACTTATCATTAGCCTGTCCACTTGAATAAAAGGCCAGAAAATGAATGCTGCAATATTACGTAAGATGTCCATATTAACCCTCCGTCTCCAATACCGCTGTAAGCGTCTTTAGCTGATGCGCAAGCAGTGGATTAAGTTGATCGATTAACTTATAAATGTCTTTAGTGACAGGTTTATAAAATACTTTAAGGCCAACTTTGTTTGATGTAACAATACCAGCCTTCTTTAAAACTCTAAGATGCTGTGATATATTAGATTGATCCAGTTCAAGGTCATCAATGATGTGACAAACACATAGTTCATCGTGATCTTTCAAAAGCTCTAATATCCTCAATCGAGTGGGGTGTGCAAGGGCTTTTAGGTAGTCCGCCTGCATTTGATATATAAGACTCATGTTATTCCTCCATAACTATATTAGCATTTTCTAATATAATTATACTCCCCAAAATGCATGTGTCAAGAACTATATTAGAAAAATCTAATATAGTCTAATTTTAAATGGTTTCAGACTGCAAAAGTAAGATACTCCTAGTGAATATACGAGAAATACTGTTGATAAAGCCTGAAGAAAAATGTGGATAAGCTGTGGGTAGTGTGCATAACCGAATTTATGTTCGTAACAAATTGTCAGATTAATTCACAATTTCATGTACTTATCCACACAAACCTGTGTATAAGCCGTGGAAATTGGGGGTAGTATCTTTGGATAAGCAAAATGTCAAGGGTAAATCCAGAAAACAACTCTCAATTCTGTGGATAACTTTGTTGGAATCTATTACTTATGCACATAATTATCAATAAAGGTGGAAAGTGTGCGTTAATGCTGTATAATGCCTTTAGAAGTACAAATAGCCATTTGGCTTATACAAGTTTGGTGCAATTTGCTTAATAGGGAAGTTCGGTGAAATGCCGACACGGTCCCGCCACTGTAATGGGGAGTATACTCAAAACCACTGAGAAATTGGGAAGGTGAGATATATGAAGAACCAGAGTCAGGAGACCTGCCAAGCTTGAGATACTTGTAACTCACGAGGATGAGTTGTGTCGGATTGGGAATAAAACGGGACCCTCCACTTTTTTAGTGGAGTTTTTTTGTTCCTATATATAATGGATGTTCCATAGGAGGAAAATGAAATGAAGAAGTTATCGGTTCTATTTATGATGATGGTTATAATGTTGACTTTTGCAGCGTGTGGCCAGGTCACTCAAGAAGAGCTTGTAGAAAGTAATGTCGTTGAAAGCGAAGTCGTAGAAGTTGAAAACGCGCCGAAAACAGAAGAAGTAGTGGAGATGGCAACACAATATCCTGTGACAATAGTGGATCATTTTGATAGACAAGTTGTTATTGAGTCTAAACCATTAAAGGTAATCTCACTGGCCCCATCTTTAACAGAGACGGTATTTGCCTTAGATGCCGGTGAGGTGTTAAAAGGAAGAACTGATTACTGCACCTATCCTGAACAAGTAAATGATGTTCAAGCGGTTGGTTCTTTAAAAGACCCAAGTATAGAAACAATTGCTGAAATTGCACCCGATGTAATTTTTGCATCAACACATTTCCAGACAGAAACTATGACTAAACTTGAAGACTTAGGTTTCAAAGTTGTTATTCTAAGTGCTCAAGATACATTTGAAGGTGTTTATGATGTTATCGAAAAAGCGGGTATTGTTTTAGATAAACAAGAGCAAGCACAAAACCTAGTGACTGACATGAAAGACAAGGTAAATACAGTAGAGCTTGCCATCAAAGATTTAGAACCAACACCCGTTTATTATGTTGTTGGATTTGGGGAGTATGGCGATTACACAGCAGGTGCAGGTACCTTTATTGATCAGATGATCACAATGGCAGGTGGTGCAAATGCAGCTTCAGATACAGAAGGCTGGTCTTATAGTTTAGAAAAGTTGGTTGAAAAAGATCCATATATGCTTTTATGTTCTAAATACTATGATACAAAAGCAGGTATAGAAATGGCGAATGGATATAAAGATTTAACAGCGGTTAAAGAAGGAAGACTGCTTGAAATTGACAATGACCTGTTGGATCGTCAAGGTCCAAGGCTTGCAGATGGGCTAGAAGCGTTAGCTAAACTACTACATCCTGAAGCATTTTAAGGATTTATGATAGCAATAAGAAGGTGAATGTATGGCTTCAAAGATACCGGATATTAAAACTGCAAAAGAAAATCGATTGAAGTATGTATGTATCAGTCTTGGACTGATGGTTGCACTCATAAGTGGAATTGCAGTGGCAGCAACTTTTGGGGCGGCAGATATAAGCGTATCTGATGTAACACAGATTGTTCACTCACATTTGAGAAACTTACCGATTCCAGATGACATGAGATCCCTAGATTTAATCGTGTGGCAAATTAGAATGCCCCGTATATTAATGGCAGTTATTATCGGTATGGCCCTAGCGGGTTCGGGGGTAGTTTTTCAAGCTGTATTTCAAAATCCAATGGCCGACCCATATGTCTTGGGAATTTCATCGGGTGCAGCTTTTGGGGCTGCAACAGTTATTGTAACTGGATTTGTGGTCACTATTCCTTTCTTTAGCACGGTGACCTTAGGGGCTTTTATTGGAGCTATGGCTGCGAGTTTTGCAGTTTGGCAAATTTCGAAAGTAGGTGGAAAAACGCAAGTCATGACACTGCTTCTTTCGGGGATTGCTCTTAACTTTTTACTATCCTCGGGCATCTCTATGTTAATGGTTTTCAACCGTGAACAAGTTGAACGGATTGTATTTTGGACCATGGGCTCATTTGCGACAGCCTCATGGACACAGGTTGCTGTTATGATTATTCCGGTTACAGTTGGAATCCTGATTTTTCGGATTTTCAGCCGCGACCTAAATATCATGTTGATGGGGGAAGACGTTGCCCAGTCCTTAGGTGTTAATGTAGAATATCTTCGAATCATCCTTATACTAACAGCTTCAGCAGTTACAGCAGCAGCGGTTTCTGTGAGTGGCATTATTGGATTTGTTGGCCTTATTGTTCCCCATGCAGTCCGTCTTATGATTGGGCCAGATCATCGTCGACTTATACCAATTTCTGTTTTGGTAGGTGGACTTTTTCTATTGGTAGCTGATACAGTAGCAAGAACCATTTTTGCCCCTTCAGAAATTCCAATTGGCGTTATGACCGCCTTTATTGGAGCACCGTACTTTATTTTCTTGCTTCAAAACAGTAAAGGTAAACTCACTGGGAGGTGAAATCGTGTATCCAGTTGAAGTTAAAAAACTGAGTCACAGTTATGACACAACATTAATTCTTAAGGATGTAAGTCTAAAAGTGAACAAAGGTGATTTTGCCGGCATTGTTGGACCGAATGGATCTGGAAAAACAACATTGGTAAAAAATATTATGCGAACTTTAACACCAGACAAGGATACCGTTTTTTTATCCGGTGAAGATGTAAGGTCCTTATCGACTAAAAATTTAGCCAAAGTCTTGGGGGCAGTCCCCCAGACGAATGTAATTGAGTATGATTTTTCAGCACATGATATTGTCTTAATGGGACGTGCACCCCATATTGGACGGTTTAAAAGAGAGTCAGAAAATGACTATAAAATTGTAGAAGCAGCAATGCGCAAAACAGACACTTGGCATTTTAAAGACCGTTCTGTTAAGGAGTTAAGTGGTGGAGAAAGACAACGGGTGATCATAGCCAGGGCATTGGCACAAGAACCAGATGTGTTGGTCTTAGATGAACCCGTAACACATCTTGATATTAAACACCAAATTGGCCTAATGGAACTGACAAAAGACTTATGTCAGGAAAAAGGTATTACTGTGATTGCGATATTACATGATTTAAATTTCGCTATATCATACTGTGACCATGTGATGTTGGTTCATGATGGGGAAGTTATAAAAAGTGGCAAACCCATAAATATACTAACGGAAGAGAATATAAAATCAGTATATGATATTGATGTGTGTATTGTTGCACATCCTAAAACAGGTAAACCTTATATAGTGACTACTTAGCTTGCTTAACTTAAGTGGGGCAGTCGCGTATTCAATGACTAACATAAAAGGAACTGAAGTAAAACAACATGTATTGTTTTACTTCAGTTCCTTTTTAATTGAGTGCACCTATACATATGTATTATTTCTTATCAAGTATGGTTGAAGAATCAACATCCAGCTTAAGAAAATCTTCCATTTCAACTCGGTCAGATTCAATAAAAGCTTTTACAGACTCTGTAGTTCCGGCTTGGGTGGAAAGATAGTTTAGCTGAAGTTTATTAATGTGGTTTTGACACAAGGTTGCAGTGCGCTCCACATGGTGTGGTAAATAACTCATTAAATCAATCCATACTTTATCCACTTCGGGTGTCCACACTCCGTATAATTTACGATTGTCGACTAGCACCGCTTGGATCGTCTCTGATTCGATCATTTCTTTGATGTGTTCGGCGATGTTTAGTGCGTCTTGTTCTGAAATTTTACCGTTTACGTTTTTCCAGTAGATGACGTCATCGATCAATTCGATCGTGTGACCATCTGGTAACATACGAACACCTCCTTCTTACTTCTGCTATACATACCCCAATGGTTTTCAAATTATCTCAAGATTTATGAATAATATTAATGTATTTCAATGTGGTCATCAGGAATGATGTTTTCAAAGATATTAGGTTCATCATTTTTGGTGATGGTTTTATGTTTATACATGCGTTGATCTGCAATCTTTACAAGTATATCCATGATCATAGATTCGTCTGGTGATGACGAAAGTCCAAAACTATAACGTATAGGAATATTGATGCTGTTAAAGGTCATATAAACATTCTTAAATCGCTGGATGGACTTATTAAGTATTGCAAATGCTTCATTGTAGTCCATGTTAGGAATTAATGCAATAAACTCATCACCGCCGTACCTAGCAAGTAGAGCGTCTTCTGGAAGGTCTTTATTAATCTCTGTCACAAAGGTTCTAAGGGCTTTGTCACCAGCAATATGACCAAAATTGTCGTTGATTTTTTTTAGGTAGTTTAAATCCATTAGTAACAATATAAAAGACATTTTACCTTTTAATACTTTGGTATGGTAATCATAAAAGGCTTCTTCGAAATAAGAACGATTATAAATGTTTGTTAACCTATCGTACTGTGAAAGGTATAGGGTTTTGTCTATGAGTTGTCTATTTTTTATAGCAATTCCCAGTTGTGATGTGTAGAACAACATGGATGTTATGTCAGCATTCTTAAAAGCGTTTTTCTTAGGGCTGTCTAAGTTAATCATGCCGAATATCTTACCATCCACCAATATAGGCGCAGTTAATGTAGACTGGATGTTATCTCCTGTGGCCTGTTCTAAGTCAAGAATGGTTGTAGCATCTAGGCGTTCTGAGTTACGTTCATACATATCATTAATGATGTAAGGCTCTGTTCGTAACGTCTTTCGGTTAAGTGATAAAAATGAGTCATAAGCGTTTAAATGGATATTCTTTAGTTTGGCTAAATTAAATCCCTTAGAGGCAACAAAAGAGAGTTGATCTGTGTCATCCAGTAGGAGCAAGGTTCCTTTTTCAGCACCAGGAACAAGTTCAATTGATTTTTTTAAGAATAAATCATAAAGGGCAGCGGTTTCATTAATTGAAATCATCTCATGTGTAATATCAAGTAATATTTGCTGGGCGTTTACATAGTAAGTTAAATCACTGTTTAAATTTTCATACCGGTTCATCATACGGCTTTGTTCAGACAAAATTTCTTCTATGGCATCTTCAATGTTTCTGGCTGTCTCTTTTGCATCTCTTGCGTTGTAGATGTTGAAGTTAAAGTGAAGATTTTCAGCCCAGTAGGCAGGGAGTAATCTTCTTAGAACGTCAAGGGCCTCTTCAAAGGCTTGAAAACTTACATTGATATTTTTGTAAACAATTGCTCTTTCTATTGAAAACACAGCAACTAAAGCTATAGTTTGTGCTAAGATAGCTTGATTAGGAAATAGGATTGCAGGCAACACGACAACCAAGGCACAAATAGTGGCAATGGTGATGATGCTCCTTTTTATGAATGAATTGATTCTTTTCATGGGTGTCTCCTCATAGTGAATTAATTGAATAAATGTTGTGAGATTTTATGGTGTATGAGGGAAATTGTAAGTTTTACTTCACAATGAACCTATCACTTTATATATACGTTAATCATACCCTCTTGAAACGATTGTATCTACACATTTCCTGTGATAAAATTCGAGAGTGAAAAGGTGGGTTGTAAATGATTACGAGTTTAGGAATTATAATGCTACTGGGAATGGTAGCCCATATGTTATTTACCAAAATGAATTTGCCAGGTCTACTGGGCATGTTGCTATTAGGGATCTGTATTGGACCATATGGACTGGATTGGTTAGATCCAATGTTAATGGAAATTGCAGGAGACTTAAGAAGACTAGCTTTAATTGTTATACTGCTTCGTGCAGGTCTTGGAATTAGTAAAGATAAATTAGCAAGTGTAGGTTCTGCAGCAGTAAGAATGGGTTTTTTACCTGGAATATTAGAAGGTTTAACCGTTGCTTTTGTTTCAACGAAATTATTGGGTTTTTCATTTATCCAAGGGGGCATACTCGGTTTTATCATTGCAGCCGTGTCACCTGCTGTGGTGGTTCCCTTAATGCTTCAGTTCTCACACGACAAGCTCGGAACCAATAAAAATATCCCTACATTAATACTAGCGGGTGCATCCCTTGATGACATATTTGCAATAACTATATTCTCAACATTTTTAGGGCTATATAGTGGCAATCATATGAACATTGGTATTCAGTTAGCGGGTATTCCTGTTTCCATTATACTCGGGATACTCTCAGGTGCTGTTATTGGATATGTTCTGGTACGGGTTTTTAAAGAGTATCATATTCGAGACACTAAAAAAGTTATGGTAATCATGGGACTTGCAATTCTTTTAACCTCTCTTGAGGATCTACTGGATGGTACGGTTGAGATTGCGGCTCTTCTAGGTGTCATGACAATCGGTTTTATATTACTAGAGCTTCGACCTAAAGTTGCACGACGTTTGTCAGCAAAGTTCAATAAGATATGGGTCTTGGCAGAAATTATTCTCTTTGTATTGGTAGGGGCTGAGGTTAATACAGCACTTGCAATCGATGCCGGATTTGTAGGGTTAGCGATTCTCATTGCTGGACTTTTGGCTAGAAGTATTGGTACATGGATTTCTGTTATGGGAACGGACTTAAACTGGAAGGAACGTGTATTTTGTGTGATCAGTTATACACCTAAGGCAACGGTACAGGCTGCAATTGGTGCAGTTCCATTAAGTTATGGTGTAGCATCTGGTGATTTAATACTAGCCATGGCAGTTATGTCTATTGTAATAACAGCACCTCTGGGTGCCATTGCTATGCAGTATTCATCTACAAGGCTTCTGGAACGAGAAGTGGATGATGAAAAAATTGAAATAGTATAAAGGGTGTAAATCAACACTTTCAACGTTTTGAAAAGTAAAATTTTTAACGTTGAAAGTGTTTTTTATTTTAAAGGCAAATAAATAATTAGCCTTTAATTCTTAGTTAATACATTCTTAAGGAATCTCTTGTATAGTGTGGGTATAGAAAAATATGTCAAGCGTCATAGAGGTGTCATGACATATAGGAAAGGTCGGTGAAGAAATGTTTGATATTGTAAGCGCTATGCCTATCATCTGGACGGTTTTGATCATTGTATTTGCAGTAGCAGAAGCGTTCACACTTGGATTAACTTCGATTTGGTTTGCATTAGGATCAGTAGTGGCGCTATTGTCTTCTTTAATCAAGTTACCAATCTATTTACAGATCGCTATTTTCTTAATAGCAACACTGGTTATGCTCATATATACGAGACCTGTGGCACAAAAGTATTTACGCATTGGTGCATCTAAAACCAATGTAAGTGCCTTACTTGGTGAGACGGGTATTGTACTTAAGAGAATAGACACGTATAATCTGGGCCAAGTTAAAGTGAAAGGCCAAATATGGACGGCTAAATCTGAAACAGGTCAAGACATTCAGCGTGGGGAAGAAGTGGAAATCATTTCAGTTGAAGGTGTAAAACTAATTGTTAAACCTGTTGAAGAATAGGACATAAATGAGTTAGGCGGCCTAATGAGGCTTCTTATATATTAATCCGCGACAAAACGGATTTTAGACACTAAGGAGGATATACCATGGGAGTTATAATTTTCTTTGCACTTCTTATATTGGTGATTGGATTAATTGCGGTTAACATCCGTATTGTTCCCCAATCAAATGCGTTTGTAATTGAAAGACTTGGTGCGTATCAAGGCACATGGGACGTAGGTCTACATGTTAAGATTCCACTTATTGATCGTGTGGCAGCTAAAGTTTCTTTAAAGGAAAAAGTAGTTGATTTCCCACCTCAACCTGTTATTACAAAAGATAACGTAGGTATGATGATCGACACAGTTGTTTATTTCCAGATTACAGACCCTAAGCTATTTGCATACGGTGTTGCGCGTCCAATCGTGGCAATTGAAAACCTAACAGCAACAACACTACGTAATATTATTGGCCAACTTGAACTGGATGAATCCCTATCTTCTCGTGATCTAATTAATACGCAAATGCGTTCGATCCTTGATGAAGCAACAGATCCTTGGGGGATTAAAGTTAATCGTGTTGAAGTTAAGAATATTCAACCACCAGCTGATATCCAAGAAGCAATGGAAAAGCAGATGCGTGCAGAACGTGAAAGACGTGAAGCCATTCTTCGTGCAGAAGGTCAGAAAAAATCAGCTATCCTTGTTGCAGAAGGTCAAAAAGAAGCATCTATTCTTGAAGCAGAAGCGAGTAAACGTGCGCGTATCCTAGACGCTGAGGCGGTAAAAGAAGCTAAAATCCGTCAAGCAGAAGGTGACGCTGAAGCTATTCTTAAGGTTCAAGACGCCACTGCACGTGGTATTGAAATGATCAAGAAAGCTGCTCCAGATCAAGGTGTTCTTACACTGAAGAGTTTTGAAGCATTAGCTAAAGTAGCAGATGGTAAATCAACAAAACTAATCATTCCATCAGAAATGCAAAATGTGGCTTCTCTTGTTGCCTCAGTAACAGAAGTTGCTAAAGCTACAAAAGATGACTCAAACATGTTAGCTAAAGAACCAGAAGCTTAATATATTTTAAAAACCATAAAGGGGATGTTGCAAAATACATCCCCACTTTTATGTAAAAACAAGGATTCGCAATTTCGCACTTATGAAGACATAGAACCCTGTGAAACTCATACACCTTCAAAACTCCAGCCATAGATCCCGGTCAAACTCGCTACGCTCTAACAGCGCCCGGGATATTTCTATGCCTGAAATTATGAAAGTGTTGAGTTTCATCAGCACTCTATGATTCACCTGTGTGAACACGCGAATCCTTGTTTTTTATAAAGTATGTCTTATACAACAAATCCCAAAACCACACAAAAAAGCTTATAGGCGGGTTCAAAAGAACCCGCCTGAGTTGTATTATGAAGCTATGACTAGTAACAACAAAAACTTAACGATTATAACAATCAATCAGTAGAAGAACAAGTCCTTCTACCCTTTGATCTAGGAAGAGTTATCCCAGAAGAGCATAGCGTGTGACAGCTAAATCGAGTTCTTGAGGAGGTAGATAAGGAAAATGTCTTTACTAAGCTGAATAGAAATAAAGCACTAATATGAATCGAGTATTCGAAAAGTTTAATGGAAAATAAGAAAAATGTATAATCAAATGATTAAAATTAAATTAGAAATTAATATAATTAATTGACTACTTAATATTATTAATATATTATTTAATTATAGAAAGTCACAATTGTCTGACAACGGCCGATCAGGCAAAGAAAGGAGTCTTAAATGAAGAAAACAGTGATAGGTACATGTCCTGTTTGTGCATCAAAGTTAAAAGTAGCTCGACTTCACTGCCATTCTTGTAGCACCTCTATTGAAGGGGATTTTGAACTGGACAAGTTCAGTTACTTATCAAAAGAACAAAAAGAGTTCATTGAAGTCTTTGTTAAGAACAGAGGCAATATTAAAGAGATTGAAAAGGAGATGGGCATATCTTATCCAACGGTTAGACGTAATCTGGATCAAGTTATTGAAGCACTTGGATATAGCACGGCTCCAAAACCCGATCCAGTTGACAAGAAGGCAATTCTTGAACGACTGGATAATGGTGAAATCTCGTCTGAAGAGGCTTTGAAACTTATGCAAGGCGAAGTTTAGTTAAATGGGTGAAACATATAATTCTACAAAAGGAGTGAAACATAATGAGTAGCGAAAAAATGCAAATTCTTAAGATGATTGAAGAAGGCAAGATATCAGCAGAGGAAGGCATGAAACTTATGTTGGCTGTGGATGAAACTCCAGAACAGGACATTGAAATCGATTTAGGTAAAAAACAAACTTCCTTATCAGCAAGACGTTTACGCGTTAAAGTTGAGAAAAATGGAAAAGAAACTGTGAACATTAAAATCCCGATTAGTCTTGTGAATGTAGGACTAAAAATAGGCAAGAAGTTCTCTCCAGATTTACAAGAGAGTATGGGAGATATAGATATGGACGAAATTGTCCAGATGATCAAAGAGGGTGCAGAAGGTAAATTGGTAGAGGTTGACGATGGTGACGAACATGTTGAAATTTTCGTTGAGTAATTTGAAGTTAGATTGGATCTTTAGAAAATAGAATTGGCATTCATTTGATTAAGGAATAAATCCAATAAAATAACCTGTTTAATAGTAGCAATATATTAAGGACTTAGCGTTCATCGAATATAGGGTCAATATTATACCGATTATATTAAATTCCTTATATTGCAAAGGTTTTGGTTTTAGTATACATACTGAAACGTATACTAAAACTAAATGGCAGAAAGTAGAACATCCACCTTCAAGTTCAGTTGAACTGAAGGTGGATGTTTTTTGGGCAGTACCAGCAAACGCTACCTGATCGAAAAAAATTACCATTATACGGTAGTTAGTTCATTCCGCAAACTCCATCATTAAGATAAAGGCTTTCTAAGGACGTGTTCACGCCCTAGATAAATATGTTGATTCTATACGTTTCATCTTATAGAGGTTCAATGAACCGATCATCATTATTGCGACTTAAATGTGAGTACAATAAAATTAAAAGTGCTGTTATATGATCCAGCCAGTATTGGCGTAGAAGATTAGCTCGCATTGGTATGACGTTTAGACAAGTCTCTAAGATAACCAGTATCAATCATCACCAATGCAAATGGTTGCAGTATATTTGTCAGGGTATGATTAATTTAGAGTATATTTTGCAAAAGGAGATTTAGTAATGTTAACTATAAAAGAGCTCGCAGATATTACAAAAATGAGTGCGGATACTATTCGATATTATGAAAAAATTGGGATTATTCCAGAACCTAATCGTAAACCAAATGGATACAGGTCTTATGATGAAGTAGCTGTTATAAGACTTAAATTCATAATAAAAGCAAAAGAATTAGGGTTTACACTGAAAGAAATTAAGCTTTTATTTTCTCACGCACTTGATCCAAACGCATCATGTAATGATATATCTGATATTGCTAATGATAAGATTAGGCAAATCGATCAACAAATCCACGATTTAATAAGCATGAAAGATCTGCTCCATTCATTTTCAACAAAATGTGATCCTTCGTATTCTATAGAAGAATGTCCAATTATCAGAACTTTAATGGAAAATACAGAAAAAACTGATGATTAACTTGACCTTCGAGTATACTTCAAGGTTTATGATGAATGTATAGTAATGAAATGACTCGGAGGTGTACAGATGAAAAAGTATGACTTAATTGTAATTGGTGGCGGATCAGCTGGATTTGCAGCAGGACTTAAAGCATCTGAACTTGGCAAGAAAGTAGCCATAATTGAATCTGGGACTGTTGGAGGTACGTGTTTGAATGTAGGATGTGTTCCAACCAAAAGTCTTCTAAGAGCAGCTGAATTAAGCTCTTTGCCAAAGAGAAACCGGTATAAGGGAATTAGTATTACAAATAAAAATGTTGATTTAAGTGTACTTATCGATCAAAAGAACTCTTTACTAGAAGAACTTCGTCATGCCAAATACATCAATATATATGAAAATGATCCCAACATCGATTTTGTTGAAGGCACAGGGTGTTTCCTCAACTCAAAAGAACTTATGGTTGATGATGTTCTCTATTCAGCTGAAAAAATTGTTATATCCACTGGATCCAGCGCTATTATACCGAGCATTGAGGGTCTGGATAAAGTGGCATACTTAACCAATATTGAAGCACTTGAGCTCAGGGAAATACCGAAGGCGATGACTATAGTCGGTGGTGGAGCGGTCGCAGTGGAATTCGCTCAAATGTTTCAAAGGCTCGGAACTAAGGTGACCCTGTTAGTTCGTGGTGATAGACTTGTAAAAAAAGAAGATAAAGATATATCGATTGCTTTGGAGATCGCACTGGAAAACGAAGGTATACTGATTTTAAAACAATTTGAAATAGAAAATCTAGATTACATCAATGGCAAAATTGTTGTGAACGGAAATCAAAATAAAACTGAAATGAAAGTGGAGTCGGATCAGATACTGCTTGCAACTGGGCGGTCACCAAATACGAATAACTTAAATCTCAAGAAAGCTGGGGTCTCAGTTGATACCAATGGATTTATAGAGGTTACCCCTTATTTGCAAACGAGCAATCAAAACATATTTGCTGTTGGTGATGTTATTGGTGGTCAAATGCTTGTAACTGTGGATGCACATGAAGGATCTATTGCCGCTGCCAATGCGTTTAGCATAACTAAAACCAAGATAGATTATAGTGCTGTACCACACGCAATTTTTACTGATCCTCAAGTGGCAGCTGTAGGATTAACTGCTGAAAATGCCATTCAACAAGGTTTTGATATTCGTACAAGTGTACTCCCAATGGAACTCGTGCCTAAAGCGAAAGCCATTTATCAACCGGATGGATTTATTAAAATGATCATTGATAAGAATACTGAGAGAGTTTTAGGTGTTCATATTATTTCACATTTAGCTTCAGAGATCATTCACGAAGCAACCTTGGCGGTAAAATATAATATGAGTATCTCTGACCTAATAAGTACTATTCACGTTTATCCAACAATGTCTGAATCCATCAAACTTGTAGCTCAATCATTTAAAAAAGACACTTCTAAACTTAGTTGTTGTGCGGAGTAGAAGGTGATGATATGTTGCGTGAGAAGAAAGTTTTCCTAAATACAATAGGTGTAACAATCGTAATTGCTCTTTGCTGTTTTACCCCCATTTTGGTTGTGAGTTTAGCAGCACTTGGAATCACAGCCCTACTAGGTTATTTAGATTATGTCCTTATCCCTCTACTCATAATATGTGTAGAGGGATAAGGGCATATCTAAGATATAATAACGCATGTAAAAAATGTAGAATTAAAGATAAATCGGAGGATTAAAACATGACAAATAAAAACTGTTGAACTCCAGACAAATCTTCAGTTGAAGATTCATCTGTAAATTGTAGAAAGTGTAGACATCATGGTGAAAAAGTGCCGAACGCCACTGTGGAGAGCCTGGTCAAAAAGGAATATGTGGTCACTCCTGATGAGGATTACTACATCTGTAGAACCAGTGACTGCTCCGTTATCTTTTATAGCAATACAAAGGAATACTTGGCTGACCAAGTTAGTGTTCCAGTGTGGTATAAGACGTATTCTAAAGAAAAGATTCTCTGCTATTGTTCCCATGTTACGCAAAATGATATAAGACGTGCCGTTACTAAAATGCAAACAAAAAATGTAAAGCAAATAATCAAAGAAACTGGCGCCATGCAGAATTGTGATTGTATTCATAAAAATCCAACAGGTAAATGCTGTTTAAGCGAAATTACCAATTTTATTGATACACTATAATTCTCTAAACTTTCTATAAAATGTACCCTGTGGATAGATGGAAGAGAATCTAACTGGAGGGTATATTTTTTATATTCACAAATGTGATTAAAAGATGGAGTACGTTGTAAATGTCAAAAATAATTGTATCTTCAGAAGCGCAAAAACACATTGATATCTGAGATCTACTAAGGCAGATTTACAAGCTTAAGTTGAGTGATGCGTATAATTCAAAACGTTCTTTTTTCTTTCATAGTGCCTCCATTTCACAAGAATTGGTAACGATATAGCATTGCTTTGGTAATGTTATGGCATTACTTAATCTAGTTAGGATCATCATCAATTGGCCCAAATACTGGTATAGCTCCGCACTTGCAAGTATTGATGTTTGCTTAGTCTAACACTTCTCATTCTCGATATCCGCTTTTATAATAAGTGTGCCGCTATCGCTGATATCGCAATCAATAGAGTATGTCGAACCAACAACTCTACCCGAGTACAATTCATGGATTTCAATACATATTTCATTATCAGGATTCAGTTGTTCTAGTAGTTCGATAAGGGTTTTGTTTTTCATGATTCCTCCTTGGAGTTGTATTCTGTTGCTTACAAGAAAAAACTATCACAGCCTATCCAGAATTTTTCTAATCGCATTAACATATCCCGGCTTGTAAACTACTACACCTTTTTCTTTTACCCTGCCGTAGTCATCGACAGTCCATCCACGATGTTGTATGAAATCATCAGAAATTGCTTCTCTCAAGGCTTTTATCTCCATCTCTGTTAAGTCGTGCGAAGGAGACACTAAAACCGTATTCTCACGGACTCCGAGTATTTCGTGTTTTGATTTACGCATATCTATCGTCAGAGTTGTCTGCTGCTTTAGCAAGGAAACCTCGGCTTTGAGTTTTTTATTTTCTGCCAAAATAATTCCAACCATCGCTCTGGTTGTTGGATCATTCACGTTAGCAAGGAGTTCCTCATTGAATGTAGAAGACTTTTGTTTTTTGACCTTTTTACTTGAACCGTCTGCATATTCCGCCCAATGCTTGATTAAAGCTCTATAATCATTGCCGGTTTTATTTCTCAACGTCTGTTCTGATGGCCCATTTTTATCCGCAAGCAAACTCACTATGGTAACTATTGAAAAATCTTTACGTCCTTGTTCCGCTTGCTCTTTACAAGCCGCATGAATCAGTTCGAGAGTACGCTTTCTGCGAGTTGATGCGTTTTCATGGAGTTTTATGTAGAGTTCGTCAGGGTGCATATTAACCATGTTTTTATCCTCCGTTTTATACTAGACTATCTCATGTGCAGAGATTGTCTCGATATGCTCAAGGAGCAAGGTTGGTCTTTCAAGCTTGTTAGACTCAATCGCTTCTATAAATTCATTTACAAGACCTAATTCTTCGAGTTTTTCTCTTCCTATAGCATAAGGAACAGCACCTTTTAAGCTGCCTGCTCGCTGCATCAAAAGCCTCATAAACTGATTTCCTGCCACTAGTTGTTCTTCATCCGTCAACGAAAACATAACGGGCTTCTTGCAGTTTCTTGCAAGTGTGAGGTCAATTATTTGAGACCTTTGAAGTATCGCTTTGCTTGCATCTGTTTCAGGATAGATTTCGGCTCCGTTACACAAGAGTTGAAGTTGTTCCAGTTCGTGTTCAGCAGTGTCAATAGTTAAATTGATATCAGTCATAGATCCTACAGGAACAAGTTGAACGCCATTTTCAGAAGTGATGTTTTTCGCTATTGCTATGCACTTATCGACAAGTCGAAGTGTTGCGTTGTAGTCATTGGCTAGTTTATCATTCTTCTGAATCTCTTGTTGATGTAACGTTTCAAATTTTAATAACTTAGCCTGGTCTGTGAATATCTGTTCAGAAACTTCAAGTTCATATTTAATATTTTCTAGTTTCTCAATTTCGCTCTGATAGTGAACAACCCGTTTTCCTGTTTCGCCCATGTTATAGCCGATGGTATTAAAATGGTGTACTAAACCTGGTAAGAATGCAGGACCGGTCACAAACCACCTACACCTTACACAGTTCTGTTCTGGAAAGCCTGGAACAGCACCAACTGTTGTTTTATCAGTCTCGCTATTAACGAAAACACCACCATTTTCACATCCGAAGTTCCCTTTGGGGCAGATGCCTTTATCCCCGATAATAATACTCGCACCTGATTGTTGAGCGTTCATGACAGCTTGGTAAGCGATGGGGTCATTGGTTGCGACACTTGTCTCAAGTTGTTCATATTTAGCGTCCCTTAGAAATCTACCAAAGGATTCTTTATCGTTTTCTAAGATGTTTTGTTCTGCTTGGTTCATTTTATCTGTCACATATGAAATGCCTGCCTTTGTGTAATAAAGCGTCATCACAAGCCGAGCATGTCCTGCAATCGCTTTAGACAGTATAGGCATTGGAACGCCACCTTCTAGAGCGTATGCGGTGATTAGGGACACCCTCAAAGAGTGGAGTGGGTACAAAGTGGTCTCTTTATTCTTGATGAAACAAATGGATTTTTCTTCTACTGAAGTCTCATTTAATTTCAACTGATTCTCCAATTCGATTAGTGTTTTACGCCATAGTGGATTAAGTCCTTTCTCTCTAATTGGGAGCTGTTCTTCCCCTGGAGCAGAGGGGTTTCTGAAGAGAAACGTTGTAGAACCCATCTGTTTGAGTATCTTCTTGTCTTTAACACTGCCAAGGTGATTCCTTTTCAAATCAGTCCAAGGTGTAGGTTTATCTAGAGGATTATACTTCTGCTGCCAATCACGAAGTTTCGAAAACCAGTACTGAACTTCTTCATATTGCCATGGGATTTCATATCCTTTTCGATCTTCATCTTTGTTGATGTCTGCTGTTTTATTTGTGTTGATATAAAAGCCTGTCATCTCCAACTTTGAAGCAGGGTCGTAAAACTTTCGCAATACACCTTTTTCAAAAGGGTTGTCTTCATCGCCCTTTTTCAGCGGCGAATCATTCGTTATCCACTTGCCAGGCTTGTTTCTTTCTGGTTGAACATACTTATATGTATCCATTTCACCGCTGTCAAGCATCCTTACTTGGTATGTTCTAAGCGGTAACGAGAGTTTGATCAACAGTGCTACGGATACGGCAGGGGACCACAACTCGCATACTATCTCTGGAAGTCCTTTCTTGTCCCTCTCATACTTGCTTGCTTCTCTTTTTCTGAATACACAATCTGGATCATTTTCATCAACGAGTGATTCATCAACTACAACCCAATCTCCGCCACTTCTTGATGAATCAGTTGCATCTTGAGCAAACAGCCAGTCTTTGAAATGAAGAGCGTTGGCTGGGCATAAAATCAAACGAAGTTCCTTGATATATCTGTAGGGAAGGACATTCTTATCCGATTCATTACGATTAGTTCCGCCCCAGGTATCGGGAAGGTGTTTTGTCAACGGATTATCAAACTCATGAGGAATCTGCTTGTTTCCTAGATCATCCTCAATGGAGAACTTCTCAAGCAGTATCCAGTCTATAAACTCAACAGTTCGCTTTGCATACTTCATTGCATTAGGCTTACTCTTGTAATGAGAAAAGCAACTTTCATAAAAATCAGGGTAAGAACTTCCTTTTATGAGAAATTCTTTTGGTGATCTTGATATATCATACTTGACAAGGTAATTCTGAAAAAATGATGATAATGCATACATGGAATTATCTTTTCCTCTGACCTGAGTTTTAAGCCATTCTTCTGCTATTGATCTCCAAACTTCTAACTCTTGGTCGAAATTAAGCACCCACTGAAAAGTGACATCTTTCGTTTGTCCTGATGGTCTCATTTGAAGTTCCCTACGGCTTGCGATCTCTCTTAGTTTTTCTAATCTCACCATTTCATCTTGGCTTAATTCGCTTTCACCGAATGGTCCGTCAGATATAAAGGTTCTTAACCACCTCATAGTAGTGGTCCAGCCTATTCCATATTCCTCTTTGATATCGCCCGTTGTTTTCCCATCACAGATCAGTGCAATTATTTTGTATTTAAAAGCGTTATCATATTTCGCCATCTATTTCCTCCCTATCATATATCGTCTTCGAAGTTGTTTTTCCTCGTTGAACCATGCGTCTATTTCAGTTTTTACAGGTAGTTTAAGTCCTTTTTCTAATGAATCCGTTGCGTTGTTAAGTGAAGTGGTGACGTCTAAAGGGGTCGGCTTTGTATATACTTTCTGTGATTCAATGGACTTATGGTGCATTGCCACCTGTCTGATTCGTTCCTCAATACCCGCATTTTTTAGGCGCTGACCGTAAGCGTGTCTATGACCATGCTCGCTTGTACCGTTTTTCTTACTGACAACCAAACCGATTTTTTCAACAGCCGTCTTGTGAGATTCCCTTTGTGTCCTTAACGGCATCATTTCGCCTGTGTATTTATGATGATGATTTACAAAAGCAAAGGGGTGTGCATCAGATATTCCTTCACGAAGTCTTTGGGCCATATACATTTTCCAAACGTGCATGAAGATATAGCCCCATTCCTTTGGCATCCAATAAACGTGCATATACTTATCATCATCATTATCGAGTCTCGGTTCCTTCCAACCTACAAATCGCTTATCATTATCCGCATATCTGTGGCGTGGTAGCAGACCATATTTCAGTAGCAAGTAGGCTTCTCTATTACTAACATGTTTGCCGTCTCTGGGGTTCTTAAAGTCCTCAGGTGGTTTTCCTTCGCTCGGGTGATAGATTCGCACTACAGCCATCTCTGGATCCTGTGGGTCGGCGTATACATCATGTACCCACAAATGAAAAACTTCACTGTGCCTCAATCCACCACCATGCATGAGGATTGTGATAGCGATGTCTCGCCAATTATAACGGTCAATGAGATCCAACTCTTTATTTTTGCGTGTTCTCTTGAAACCTTCCCAAAGCAAATTGTGAATCTGACCTTCTGGAAACGCATCGGTGTTTCTATTGGCAGAGTAAGGTTTTCTCCGTTTCATAACGTTACGCACTTGTTTTGCAGTCTCTGCTATTTCGTGCACGTCATCCAAATGTCCTAAAAAGCAGTGGTGACTCTTATTGACATGAGCCATCCAGTTGAGTCTCTGCTCATAGCTAGTAGCCTTTCTCCAAGGGTTTAATTGTGCAGCACCATACTCCTCGTGCAACCAATCCGAAAAACCGCTCAAGGCCGATAATAGAATGTTCGCAGTTTCAACCTTTTTTGGTATCCAATACAGTCCAGATGAATCATAACCATCCTCGTTGATTGTTCCTGAATAAACAGCCACTGTGAATGTATCGAAAAACTCTTTTGCAGAGGTATAGCTGCTCTGATTGGCCTCCGTGTAATCGAGCAATAACCCAACAGCCTGAACCAACTTGTTGTGCCACGATCTACTTTTGGTATAGTGTTTTAACTGATACTCATGTAGTTGCTCAAACACCTTTACTTCGCCATCATGTTCAATTAAGAGAGTGCGAAGGTCTATGCTCCTGGCCGAGCTATCCCTATACGTTTTTGTTATTACCTTTACATGCATCATAAATCCACCTTCATCTCTCAATGTATTTCAGTATTTAGTATGAATACCACCTTATATATTCACTTAAACACTATAAAAAAAGATGTTATACAATAACGTATAACATCAGTTTTAGTAGATTTAGTATGAAATTTTCACCCCATATAACTTATTGGATGGGCGCTTTTTTTATGAGAGTATATAAACATAAGATTTGATAGTAAAGTAGTATACTTGCAAAGTTAATGAATAGGATTGTAAATTTGATAGGATAGTTAACTTACAGTTGCATAGTTGATTTAATGTTGGACAGTTTATTTGAAAGTAGAAGGTAAGAAGATGGCTAATTTATATATAACACGACATGGACAAACAGAGTGGAACTTAGAAGGCCGTTTGCAAGGTCACAAAGACTCATCATTAACGGAAACAGGGAAAGAACATGCCCGTATGTTAAAAAATAGGTTAGAAGATGTGAAAATAGACGTCGTGTATTCCAGTTCGAGTGGCCGTGCGATTCAAACAGCCAATATATTGGCAGGAGACACCCATACAATTCACCCTTTGGACGATTTAAGGGAGATGTCATTTGGCAAATGGGAAGGGGCTTTACACAAAGATTTTGAGTTAGAAGACCCTGACTTATACCACGCTCTATTTAACGATGCTAGCGCTTACAAACCAGCAGACAGCGAATGTATTGAAAGTCTTCAAAATAGAGCTGTGAAAGCGGTTCAAACAATTGTAGACAAACATGAGGGGCAAAATGTATTAATCGTATCCCATGGTATAACAGTGAAGTCTATTCTCGCACATATGGAAGGCCTATCATTTAAAGACTTTTGGAAGGGTCCATTTGTTCAGGGGTGTAGTTTAAGTGTGATTGATGGCAGTAAAGGTAAAGTCTTAGTGTATGCTGATACAGACCATATTGTAAGTTTATAAATAGATTTATACACCTTGGAGCAAGACGTGGTCTGAGAACTGAATAACCATCCATCTTACTCGCAAAGGTTTTAAGTCAATAAAAAAGCGTTCTACTCAGAAAACTGAATAGAACGCTTTTAGTGTTTAAATCAATTATGCATTTAGTTCTGAAAGAAGCTTTTCTACGTCCATACCGTGAACTGCAGCAGCTTGCTCTAGTGTTTCACTTTGAGCAGATGGACAACCTAGGCAACCCATGCCGTTAGCAATTAGTACGTTAGCAGATTCAGGCTTGTTTTTAAGAATATCAGCAATTAGCATATCTTTAGTAATCATATTTGGTTCCTCCTCGGATAGTCAAATGAGTAATGGTTATGCAAGTAAATTATTCTACTTGCTAATCTCAACTAATATGTTTTCAGATTAACATATATTTCGTGTTACGAATATTATTTCTTGAATATCTTATGATATTGTAGATCATTTTTCAACTCAAACTCGTAAGAGTATACTGAGTTCGCTGCTTCAACAAAGGCAATTGAAAATGCTTTTCTGAAGTTATAGTAGTTTGAAACGTCTGTACCACCTTCATTCCAGAATGAAGCGTGAACACAACGGTCCTTTTGCCATGCCAATGTATCCGGTGTATTTTCAGTAACTGCATTTACACGGTCACAAGGCATACCTTCTAGTAAAAAGTTATCTAAGCTTCTAAAAATCATTTCTGGTGTTTCTGCATCTGCAGCTTCAATGGCACCCCCATGTTTCGTCCCAAACTCAGAGTAAATTTCTGCAACTTTAGCATAAATCTCATCACCAGCTTTTTCTTTTAGACCAGCAATCAGTTTAGATTGTCTCTGTTCTGCAATTTTTATTTTACCTTGTAACCAACCATGGATGTTGTCTTGGTCAATTAGTGAATCAAGAGGTGCATTGTCCAGGTAAGGACCAAATGATGCAACCAGTTCATTTTTTAGTAAAGGTTGATCTTTTGCATCAACTAGATTAACTAAGATGTTCTTTTCAATATCTTCAAGTACGTTGATTTTGTTGTATAGCCAGTAGTGGATTGGACCTAGAAAACGGCTCATTAGTGTTCCTCCTCAGTGTTCTCGTTTGAATTCGTATCGTTTAATTGTTTCATTTTTTCTTCGAATAGGGCAAGTGCACCGGCTTTAAATACTTCCAGTCCAACTTGATCAATGAATGGTCCCAGTTTATCGCCCATCTGTGCATGTTCACAGTAGTAGTCATAAACTGCTTCAACCATATAGTAAGCTTCATCTTCAGTCAGTTTTTCAGCAATGCGGTCAGGCAGTCGTGGGTGGTAACCAGCGCTACCGCCAGCTACAACAATACAACCGTCTGGGTCTGCAAGAACACCAATGTCTTTAGCATTAACACTTGCACATGCATTCAGACAACCCGCAACACCAATCTTTGTTCTATTGGGTGCTGGTGCACCGTAGAATCTTTTCTCAAGTCTCATGCCAAGTGGCAGCGTGTTTTGCTTAGCACGTTTACAAAATCCTGCAGGGCATACTTCAACGTTTTTTACTGAGTATGCAGAAAGTACGCCGGGCTCCATGCCAAGGTCTTCCCACGCTTTTGCTACGTCTTCTTCTTTAAGGCCTAGAATCGCAATTCTTTGACCGGATGTTATTTTTAATGTTCCTTGATATTTTTCAGCAACTTCTGCAAATTTAGTTAATTTATCTGGTGTTACAAAACCGCCTGGAATTCTTGGAGTAATACCAAAGGTACGGCGACCGTTCTTTATTTTCTGAAGAACTGAATATTCTGGGTTTGCCATAAGACGTTCCTCCTGTCTTCGTTCTTAACTCTGACACCATTATAGTGTGGATTGACAATATAATCGGTAACATAAGTTACAGTTTAACAGATTCCGTGGAAAAGTACACTATTTTTATGTATATTAGCCGATGAGTTCATCTTCAAGGGCATCTACATCTAATATTTTGAAAGTGCTTTTGTCAAAATCGATGAGTCCCTCTTCTTTCATCTTAATAAGTTCTCTTGAAAGTGAGGGCCTTTGAATAGACATGTGTTCTGCCATATCTTTTCTAGACATCTTGGTTTGGATCATGTTGGAACCTTGCAGTTTGTATTCCTTCAATAAATAGTTGCAAACTTTTTGTCTGATGGTATCCAGGGACAGAATTTTAATCTTACGATTCATCATTGTAAGTTTGTTGGACAACATGTTTAAGAAGTTGTTCAAAAGAATCGGGTGATGGGTTAAACCATGCATGATGGATTCTTTTTCAATAAAGATGACTGTGGTTTTTACTTTTGCAACGGTGCTGATTGGATACCTGTCTTGGTCACTAAATAAAATGGCTTCCCCAAAACATTGACCCGGTCCTAAAGTTGTTAATGTAGCAACTTTTCCAGAAGGATATATGTTTTGAAGTTCTACTTTACCAGAAATCACAATGCCAAGAGTGGTACACTTGTCTCCTTCAAAGGCGATAACACTTTCTTTTTCATAGGTCTCAGACTTCACTTCAAGTACTCTTAAGAGGGATTGAATGTTCCCTTCATTTAAATGCCTGAATAAAATGCATTTCTCTAAAGACTTTGCGTATTCTTTCATTATGAACTCCCCTATCTATAATAAATATCCATTTGGCGAAATCTAACACACATAAATGGCATAAGCCAGTAAAGTGGATAAAAATAATCGAGTTTTTTCCAAAACAAGTTCATTTGGTAACACTTGTTACGGATTATCTAAGCTCAGATTATTATAATGAACTCAGAAAATCAATACTAAATCAAACGAGATTGCCACTTCACCCAAATCTGGCGAGAGGCAAACGACATAAATAAGACAAAATAACGAATGTCAAAATATATTTCTCAATTCAATTTGCACTAATAGGGTAACTTATTAGAGGGGAGAACAAGATGATTAGAAAAATCGTTGAAATTAACGAAGACCTATGTAATGGTTGCGAACTTTGTGTCACTGCATGTCACGAAGGTGCTATAGAAATGATTGATGGTAAAGCTAAACTGGTGAGTGATATTTACTGTGACGGCTTAGGCGATTGCCTACCAGCATGTCCAACTGATGCGATCCAGATTATTGAAAGAAAAGCTGTTGAATATTCTCAAGATGCTGTTGATGAAAGACTGGCAGCTCAAAAGAAAGCATTAGAAGATGCTAAGGAAAAGAAGGTGAATGACGAAGTGGAAAAGAAAACTCTTCCTGTTACAGATTGCGGTTGTGACGGTGCACATGATGAAATGAAAAAATCTTTACCGGTTCACGATTGTGGATGTGGTGGTGCTCACGACGAAATGATGAAGAAAATGAATTCGGGTGGCGGTTGTCCTGGATCAGCAGCAATGAAATTAAATGTTGTATCTGGTGGCAGTGTGTCAAACAAAGCACAAGCTATGGCTAAAGCTGCAGATGTGGAAGGAAGATTATCTGAAGATCCAATGAAGGCTCAGCTTCAGTCAAAACTATCCTCTTGGCCAGTTCAGTTAAACCTGGTTAATCCTCAAGCAGACTACCTTGAAGGTGCAGATCTTCTAATTGCTGCAGATTGTACGGCATTTGCCCATGGCAATTTCCATAACGACTTCATTAAAGGTCGTGTAACACTAATCGGTTGTCCTAAGCTTGACGACAACGATTATTACGTAGAAAAAATCGGTATGATTCTTAAAGAAAACAACATCAAGTCTATGACAGTAGTGAGAATGGAAGTACCGTGTTGTTCAGGCATTATTACTGCTGCAAAGCAAGCAATGCTGAACTCAGGCATGATCGTAAACTACAAGGAAGTAACAATTGGGTTAGATGGGAGCATTAAATAATGGGATTCTTTAGTTTCATAAACCGTTTATTTGGTAACAATAGTAATGGAGCTCAAGCTCCGCAAAATATAGAGACAATAAAAAGCGCTGAAGATACGAAGGGAGATTTTAATACTATGTCAATGTTCTGTTATCAATGTCAAGAAGCAGCTGGCGGTAAAGGCTGTGAAAAAGTAGGAGTTTGTGGTAAACCTGCAGACGTTTCTAATCTACAAGATTTACTTCTATACCTACTAAAAGGTGTTGCATACTTTAACCTTAAAGCTCGTGAAGCTGGTATTAACAAGCCAGAAGCAGATCAGATCATGTTTGACGGTCTATTCGCTACAATCACGAATGCTAACTTTGACCGCGACGCATTTGTTAAGCGTATTAACGCTACAATCGCTGCTCGTGATGCTATCAAAGCTGAACTAGAAGCTAAGGGTGTAGCTCTTGGTGAACTTCATGACTGTGCTACTTGGACAGGTTCTGAAGCTGAATTTGATGCTAAAGCTGCTGTGGTTGGTATTTTAGCTACTGAAAATGAAGATGTTCGTTCACTACGTGAACTTATTACTTACGGCCTAAAGGGTATGGCTGCATACGGTCAACATGCTGCTAACCTAGGCAAAGAAGACGCAGAGCTTTACAAGTTTACTGAAGAAGCTATGGTTGCGACTCTTAACAACAACCTAAGTGCTGACGATCTAGTTGCACTTACTCTAAAGACTGGTGAATTCGGTGTTAAGGCAATGGCTATGTTAGATGAAGCTAACACTTCAGCTTACGGTCATCCAGAACTTACAGAAGTTAATATCGGCGTTAAAGCTAACCCAGCGATCCTGATCTCTGGTCACGACCTACACGATATGGAAGCACTTCTAGAGCAAACTGCTGGTACTGGCGTAGACGTTTACACACACAGTGAAATGCTACCTGCTAACTACTACCCTAAGTTCAAGAAGTACGATCACTTCGTTGGTAACTACGGTAATGCATGGTGGAAGCAGAAGGAAGAATTTGCGTCATTTAATGGCCCAATCCTATTCACTACAAACTGTATCGTTCCTCCAACTGGCGATGTAGCTAAGAGAATCTTTACTACTGGTTCTTCAGGCTTCCCTGGTTGTACACACATCGAAGCTGACGCTAACGGCAAGAAAGATTTCTCTGCAGTTATCGAAATGGCTAAGACACTTCCAGCTCCAACAGAAATCGAAAATGGTACAATCATTGGTGGTTTCGCACACAACCAAGTATTTGCACTAGCTGACAAGGTTGTTGATGCTGTTAAGACTGGCGCTGTTAAGCAGTTCTTCGTAATGGCTGGTTGTGACGGTCGTATGAAGAGCCGTGACTACTACACTGAGTTTGCTGAAAAGCTTCCTCAAGATACAATTATCCTTACTGCTGGTTGTGCGAAGTACCGTTACAACAAGCTAAACCTAGGCGATATCGGTGGTATTCCAAGAGTACTAGATGCTGGTCAGTGTAACGATTCATACTCTCTAGCAGTTATTGCTCTTAAGCTGAAAGAAGTATTTGAGCTTAACGATATCAACGAACTACCTATCTCTTACAACATTGCATGGTACGAGCAAAAGGCTGTTATCGTTCTTCTAGCGCTTCTATTCCTAGGCGTTAAGAACATCCACCTTGGCCCAACACTTCCTGCATTCCTATCACCAAACGTAGCGAACGTTCTTGTTGAAACATTCGGTATCGGTGGTATTGGTTCAGTTGAAGACGATATCAAGATGTTCCTAGGCTAATCAATTCTTTTAAGAAAGATTGATATGTTATAAGACATTTAAATCCCTCTACAATATGGCATTGTAGAGGGATTTTTTACTCATTAAAAGAAAGTGGTACTCCATATCACTAGAGTTTTAAGTAAAGCTTTAAAAGATTAGACAAGAAACTCAGGAAGATAAATGTAATTACATTAAAGGCGTTTAAAGAACTATAGAGAAAAGAGGTCAATATGTCAGAAAAGTTTATTTTGGAAGATTTGTTGAATGCACTCATAGAACTTGAAAGCACTGGAAACAAGTTATATACAGAACTGAGTGGTCGTGTTGATAACAAAGAAGTTTCAGATTTATTTTCACTCCTTGCACGACAAGAGTTAAAACATAAAGAGATTTATACTGGCTATAAGTCATCTCTCGTTCCTAAGGAAAAAGTCGACGCAGATTACATGGCGTATGTAAAAGTAATGCTTGAAAAAAACATTAAGTTTTTAAGTACGACAGCAACACCGGAAGACCTTCATGGATCTGTGTGCCAAGCGGTTCAACTAGAAAAAGATACAATTTTATTCCTGCTTGAGATGAAAAAGGTTATTGAAGACCATCATCAAAAAGAAATTGAAGAAATAATTGATGAAGAAAGAAAACATCTTCAGTATTTGTACGAATTAGACTACTAATATACCTAAAATCCCTAACGATCTTGTTAGGGATTTTTTTTATTTCATTCATTAAATTATAGCTGATGTTATTTTTTCAACAAAGACCCCTTGACAGGGGGGGTGCAAGATCATATAATGAATTTTAATAAGACCCCCTCCTAGGGGGTATGCGGTAAAAATAATCTATCTTTTAACAATGTGAACTCGACTTATTTATATAGCCTATTTAAAATTAAGTAGTTTATATCAATAAGCCGGGTGCAGTGGATATTATTTGGGAGGTTAACATGGGGCAAAAAGTATTAATCGTTGGTGGTGTAGCAGGTGGTGCAAGTACAGCAGCAAGACTCCGTAGAGTAGACGAACAAGCACAGATTATTATGTTTGAACGCGGTGACTATATTTCATTTGCAAATTGTGGTTTACCATACTACATTGGTGAAGCCATTGAAGAACGTGAAGCATTACTTGTGCAAACCCCTGAGGGTATGGGCGCAAGATTTAACATGGACATTCGTGTTCGTAACGAAGTGCTTTCTATCGATAAAGAAAAGAAAACAGTGCGTGTAATGAACCACAATACAAATGAAGCTTATGAAGAATCTTATGACGTTTTGGTTCTTTCACCGGGTTCTACACCTCTAAGACCACCAATTCCAGGGATTGATGCTCCAAACATCTTTAGTCTGTGGAATATTCCAGACACGGATATGATTAAAGGCTACGTTGACGATAAAAAACCTCAACATGCTGTGGTAATCGGTGGTGGATTCATCGGCCTGGAAATGGCTGAAAACCTACACGAGCGTGGTTGTACAGTGTCCGTAGTAGAGATGGCTGAACAAGTAATGCAACCTATCGATTTTGAAATGGCAAACATCACACACCAACATATGAAACAACAGGGTGTTGACTTAAGACTGAGTGATGGGGTTAAAGCTTTCCATCATGACAAACGTTCTGGTAAAACAAGCGTTGAACTTCAAAGTGGTGCTCAAATTGAAACAGATTTAGTGATACTTTCAATCGGTATTCGATCTAATTCACAACTTGCAAAAGATGCAGGACTTGATGTGAATCCGCGTGGTGGTATTGTTGTAGATGACTATATGAAAACATCCAACGAAAACATTTATGCACTGGGTGATGCCATTGAAGTGGTTGATTTTAATGATAAAACTAAAACGATGGTTCCTCTCGCTGGTCCGGCCAACAAACAAGGGCGTATCGTAGCAAATAACATTGCTGGCATTAAAGAAACATATAAAGGCACTCAAGGCACTTCGATTGCAAAGGTCTTTGACTTAGCAGTAGCCAATACAGGCCATAATGAAAAAACACTAATAAATAATGGCAAAGTCTATGGTGAGGACTATAAGACGATTATTATTCATTCAAAGTCTCATGCAGGCTACTATCCAGGTGCAATGCCAATGACCCTAAAGCTGATTTACGGACTAGATGGTAAAATTATTGGGGCACAAGGTGTTGGTCATGACGGTGTTGATAAACGTATTGACGTTATTGCAACTGCTCTAAGATATGGCGGTACGATTTATGACCTTAAAGATCTAGAACTTGCTTATGCACCTCCATTTGGCTCAGCAAAAGACCCTGTAAACATGTTAGGTTTTGTAGCTGAAAATGTGTTAACAGGCAAAAGTGAACATGTACACTGGAATCAAATTCATGACTTTGATGAAAAAGAGACCATTATTCTTGATGTACGTGAAGAAATTGAAAGAGAACTGGGATATATTGAAGGTTCATATCATATTCCCTTAGACCAACTTAGAGAAAGAGCAGACGAGTTAGACAAGAACAAACACATTATTGTTTACTGTGCAGTGGGTCTAAGAGGATATGTTGGTGAACGTGTTCTTCGTCAACTTGGATTTGACAAGGTTTACAACTTCTCAGGTGGATATACAACATACTCTTGTATGTTCTGCCAAAACCCTGACGATGCGGATAAATGTGGAGGCAATATGTGTGATTGTGATATAAACTTTGCGGATGATGGCAGTATTGAAGAATTTCCAATTCAAGAAACAGGTGAAGTGGTTAAACTAAATGCGTGTGGTCTACAATGTCCAGGTCCGATCATGCAAGTCTATAAAAGAATGGAAGAAATGTACGATGGCGACGTGCTTGAAGTACGTGCAACCGATCCTGGCTTTGCAAGTGATATTGGTGTGTGGGCAAGTAAAACTGGAAACACCCTTATTACTGTAGATAAAAATGAGAAAAAAGAAGTGGTAGCCCGCCTGATGAAAGGTCAGAAAAGAGCGCCTATGGTTTCTGGAAACTCCATTGTTGAGTTGCCAGAGGATAAGACTATGGTTGTCTTTAGTGGAGACATGGATAAAGCCATCGCATCTCTAATTATTGCCAATGGTGCGGCTTCAATGGGACGTAACGTTACAATGTTCTTCACCTTCTGGGGACTTAATATTCTTAGAAGACATGAAAAAGTAAGTGCAAGTAAAGATTTCTTGGGTGCAATGTTCTCGGGTATGATGCCAAGAGGCACGAAAAAACTTGGTTTATCAAAAATGAATATGTTTGGTATGGGTCCAAAAATGATCCGAATGGTTATGAAAAAACACAATGTTGATTCACTGGAAACACTGCTTCAAACAGCCATCGACAACGGTGTAAACATTGTTGCATGTAACATGTCTATGGACTTAATGGGTATTACAGAAGGTGAACTTATCGATGGTGTAAACATGGGTGGCGTTGCAACCTACCTAGGAGCTGCCGAAGAAGCCAATGTAAACCTATTCATCTAGAATCCTACCCAGTGACTGAAGAATATGATATCATAATGGTAGGAATTCAAGGAGGCAAAAGTATGGCACAGCAAGATGCAAAGAAAAGCGTTATAAACAGACTGAAAACCATTAAAGGCCATATTGCTGGCATTGAAAAAATGGTTGAAGACGGTAAACCTTGCGATGATATACTTCTTCAAATTGCTGCAATTAAATCTTCAGTACACAAAGTTGGACTTTTAATCATGGAAGAACATGCTATGGAGTGTTTGATCCTCGATGATGATGGCCAACCGGTAGATAAAGAGCAAATGGAGAAAGTTATCAAAACATTGGTAAATTACTCTAAGTAGAGTGAACCGCATAATAACAATGAATGAATTAAGGCCGCTTCTGGTAGGGAGCGGTCTTTTTTATTGTGTAAAATTTGAGACCTAAAGAGTGAAAAAAAGGTAAAAAAATGACAAAAGAACAATAGAATATAATTACAATTATGGTTGAAAAATAGATTTAATATAGTAAAATACAAATTAGGGATTGTTATTTATAATAATAACAAATATGGGACTAATGAATTATGAAAGCGGGAATAGTTATGTTTAAGTTTAGAAGTAAAGTTTTATTTACCTCAGCTGTGTTGGGAACACTCTACATGTTTTACCTAATGACACATTTTATGGGTAGTGTAGGGAGTACAGAGGGAGCAGAACAAGTGGGATCAGCATTGGCAACAGCCTTGGTATTACCACATTTTGGAGTGTTAGTTCTAGCTGTTATTTTTAACTGGGTTGGATTTTTCCAAAACAAGAAATGGGCAGCAATCACGTCAGGGATACTATACTCAGTTTCAGGAGTTTTATTCCTACTTTACATTATGTTTGAAATTCCAATGATTATCTTAAGTTTTGTAGGTGTGAGTAAAGTTGGTAAAATTGAAAAATTAAAACTAGACCAAGAGGCCGTTGCAGCTTAGGTATACTTAGACTATAGACAATGAGGAGAAATTGATGAAATTCATAAAATTTAAGAAAGTTTCACTGCTTTTATCGGTTGCTGCGTTATCTTTATCACTGATTGCATGCGGTGGTGGGGCATCAGAGACGTCAACAGACGCGTCAGCTGATAGTAAGGTTGAAACACCTTCAGAAGAAACAGCATCTGAAGTAGTAGAGAACGATGAAGCTTTAGAGAAAGTAATTGAATATTACAAATCAATTGAAGATGAGGATTATGAAAGAACCTATAATGTCATGATTCCAAGTTATAGAGATAAAGTGCCATATGAAGTGTTAGAGAAGTTTAGAAGTGCTGTGGCTAAAACGTACTCTACTAAGTTTTCAGATTTCGAGTTTGTGAAAGAAATAGAAAATCATACTGATGACTATGGTAATACTTATGAAAAAGTAAGGATTTATAAGTTTAAAAGAGAGGAACGCGACTTTAGATATACAAAAATACATGGCGAATACTCAAAACCTAACAATTTTGAATCTGAGAAGACGGTTGTATTTGAAAATGGGGAATGGGGAACAACCTTTGTTGATGATCTGAATGCTTTAGCATTTTACACGGATTACTACGATATGATAAGTGTTTGTGTTCCAAGAGAGTTTAAACAAGACTTTGCTATGGGTGAAAATATCTTGTTCGAGGATGGCGGCATATTCACTGTGAATGGGTTTAGAACATCAGAAGGCGCTGGTTATTCTAAACCAGAAGAGGGAAATGAGTTTCTGATAATTGACATGTCATTTGCAAACTTAGACCAAACAGAAATTTCGTTTAGTTCAATGATGAATTTTAACTTACTTGATGCTCAAGGAAACGAGTATTCACAAGAACTTGGTGGCGATGTTTATGCATCGTTTGACGGTACAGCATTACCAGGGCACAAGCTTAGAGGTGAAATTGTTTATGAAGTTCCTAAAGATTTATCTGCTATGTTATATTTGAACTTTAACCCAATGTTTGAAGATAATTTAGAGGAAACGAACATTTATCTAAGTGGTCCTGACGTTGTGGAAGCTCAACCGTTTGTATTGTCAAAAGCTCCAGGTATTCAAATTGGTGAAACGGTAGAACTTAGTGATAGAAAAATAACTGTGAATAGCTACAGAACGTCTAAGAAAGATGTATTAAATAGACTAAGTGAAAATCACACTTATTTAGTAGTTAATTTAACTATGGAGAACAATTCTGATGAAGAGTTTAACTCTGGAGTATATCTTGAATTTGAAGCGATAGATGACAGAGGATACTCTCACTCAAGAACTGTAGGTGGGGATAGCGATAGTGGATTCATGGATGGTATTCCAGTAGGGGAATCGAGAACTGCGGATGTAGTATTTGAAATACCTGAAGATGCTAAACATGTTGGAATTCAATTTAAAGCTATGTTCTCAGAAGATGATACTCAGTATTTTGAAATTATTAACTAAAATAATATAAGCCTTAAAACCTCGAATATGATATATTCGAGGTTTTTTACAGTTAGGTCAAGATATGTTCTTGAGCTCATGATTCAATAATGACGGATAAAACAAGTTTATATTAATATATGAACATATATTCATAAGAAATACCACAAAAAACCTTGTCCCTCAATTTTAGGATTGGTACAATACTCATAATATACCTAAAATAGAGGAGGCAGTTTATTTAATGAGGAAGAAGTTGATTAGCCCGTGGCTTTTGCCACTGGGCATTTCTGTAGCATTTTTAATTTGGGGTTTTTTGGTGGAGACACCTGGTGAAATTGTAGAGGGTTTAACTAGAATTATGTTAGAACCAAGTACACTTATTACAGATTATATTGTAGTTGGAGGACTGGGTTCAGCATTTGTAAATGCAGGAATTTTAGGACTTGTGCTAACACTTATAACCCTATTCATTAGAGATGAAGCTGATGGTGTTACTGTGGCAGCTTTATTTTTGATTATGGGTTTTGCTTTATTTGGTAAGAACTTATTCAACGTTTGGTTTATATTAGCAGGGATTGTACTCCACGCTAAAATCTTTAAAGTAAGTGTGAAGTCACTTTGGCCTGTGGGTCTATTTGGTACAGCTATGGCACCCATGGTAAGTGACCTCATTTACTCTGCATCCACACCTGAACCCTTTGGATGGATTGCAGGTACAGCAGCTGGCATATTAACGGGACTACTTTTACCTATTGTCAGTGCATGGCTTAAAAAAATCCACGATGGATTTAACTTATATAATGTTGGTTTTGCTGCGGGTATTATTGGTACTGTGTTCGTTTCTATATTTAAGTCTTACGGCTATATGCCAGCGCCAAGACTCATTTGGAACACGGACCATCAGTTTGTTCTATTTGCCTTTATGAATACCCTATTTGGTTTAATGATCATAGCTGGGAGCCAGTGGAACCCTTATGCCTGGAAAGGATACAAGAAACTTTTAAAAACATCTGGTCAAGCACCAACAGACTACTTAGATGAGTTTGGTGCTGGGGTGACTGTGATTAACATGGGTGTGAACGGCATGTTAGCCACAAGTTATCTACTTGCAGTGGGTGGTGATCTAAACGGGCCAACCCTTGGAGGGGTTCTAACCATTGTGGGTTTTGGTGCAGCGGGCAAACATGTAATGAATGTGCTACCAATTTTTGCAGGTATTTACCTTGGTGCCCTAACAAAAATATGGCATGTTACAGATCCAGCATTACAATTGGCTGCATTGTTTGGTACTGGGCTGGCACCTTTCGCAGGGAGATTCGGTTGGATTGCTGGTATTACAGCTGCCTTTGTTCATATGTCGGTTGTTCTAAACGTTGGTGGACTGCACGGAGGATTAAATTTATATAATAATGGATTTTCAGCAGGTATAGTTGCCATGATTTTGTTACCTGTCATGTATAAACTGGAGTCAATAAAAAGAGACCGAGTTTCATAAAATAGCCTTTCGTGGACAGACTGTGTTTAAAGTATCCAGTATAGATTTCGGAAAGTCTGTATTTGCCTTAAAACGTGCTTGTTTGTTCTCAATAATAATTAAGTGGTCGTAGTCAGCGGGAAGCGCTTTAAGACAGACACTACATCCTGTACAGGATGGACCAATGGTGTGATCTGATGAGGAGACAAAAGTTTCTTGTTCTTCGCGGTTTTGGATGTCTAGTAGAATGTCTTCTTTTGAAACCAACTTTTCAGTAATAACACTCAGAACGAAAATAAGACAAACGGTTAAACACCATCTGGTGATCATATACTCTGGGCCTAAAAATGCCAGCTCATTTGCTAGCATGGGCACTTTTATAACCGCCCAAGAACTCAGTAAAATGGTTATATTACGAACGCTTGCTCCTTTGTCCAATAAAACTTTAGCAAACGGAAAAGCTGCGTAAATGGGACCGGCTGAAACACTACCAAGAACAAAAGCCATGAGTGTTCCTTTAACACCCGATTTGCGCCCTAGGTTTTTACTAATAAGATCTTCAGGCACCCATGCTTTTATAAGAGATGTAAGTGCCAGTATGATGGGCATAACCATGACTAATTGTAGAATGTTATCTTTAGCAATGTAAAGTGCAGAGCGCCCTATTTGGGGCGCTTTTAATTGTGTAAAAACATAGAGCATTAACATAAGAAAGATGAGTTTATTGTTGTTTAGAATTTTATATATCTGCGTGTCTGTCATTTGGATTACTTGTTTATTTTTGTTTGATGGTTTTCTATTTAAAATCATTTTAAAATTCCTCCAAGAAGAAGTGCTATTAATACGGAAGCAATAAAACTGAGTCCATTGCGAATAAGAGTAAACTTCCTTCCAAAGGTTGCAGACTCAATGGGATAAGTGGCTACTCCAACCATGGTTAATGTGGTTAGAAAGGCAGTTAAAGGTAATATATGTCCACCTGCATTTAGAAGGGAACTGACCAGTGGAAAGGCGGCAAATGCGGGAATAATGGTCATACATCCAACCATTGCAGCACCGATGGTTTCGAGAAATAAGTGATTGCCACCCAGTAAGTTAGGTAACAAATCTTGGGGTAAAAAAGCCAACATTAATCCTATACCTAACATGATGGCGATTAGGTTTCCTGCCATGGACCGGATCATGTTAAATGCATAAGACAAACCACTACGCGTTTTCTCTTTGTTCATTCCATAAGACACACACATTGAAAGTATGGAAAGACCACTGAGCATTGGAATAAGTTTCATAAAATCCTCCTAAATTTGACTGGTTTGTTTCTTATAAAAAGAATAATATATAATAAGAACATAGTGGTGTTACATATGTCACACGTATGAAAGAAAAGTTAGTCATGATATCAATATATTGTAATAGTGAACGCTATAAGGATTTAAATGATGGTTTTATAAGTATCATAATGATGATCTTTACAAGGTTTGTAATGACATTTGTAAAATGAATTGAGATTTTAAGAGGTTTTCAATGAATGTAAAAGAGTTACGCAGTGGGCCCATGTTAAGGGCACTGACAGAAAATGAATGGGCATATTTTTTAGATTGTGCAAGGTTGAGTATCCGGTCATATTCCAAAGGTCAGGTTATCTATTTGGAAGGCACTCCCTGTCATTCTGCTGACTTCATAGCCAGTGGTGCTTTGTTTGTTAAAAGGCATGATTTAGAAGGCAGAACCTTTATGATAGATAGATTCAAAGCGGGAGATATGATTGGTGCCAACCTACTATTTTCCAGTGATCCAATATATCCAATGACAGTTATTGCAGAGTCGGACTGTTCTATTATTCAACTGGATAAAGAGATACTTATTAAGTGGTGCCAGGAAAATGACGCATTTTTAAAGGCCTATTTAAATGAAATATCAGACAAAACCAAGGTTTTGGTTAAAGCGGTTAAGAAAATTTCAACCGGAACGCTGAGAGAAAATTTAATTACGTATTTTGATGAGTTGAGAGAGAAAGATTTGAAGCAAAGCGAAGACACAAAATCCTATGTTGTTGTGTTACCTATGACAAAGAAAGAGTTATCAGAACGATTTGGTGTGGCAAGAACGTCTTTATCAAGAGAACTCAGACGTATGGAAGAAGACAAGTTGATTCAGGTGCTTGAAGACCGTAAAGTGAAAGTGTATTTAACATAAAGAGAGTAAACAAAATGATATAAAAAAGTTACTTAGAAAATTAAATAAAAAGAGTAGATCATAATAATGATCTACTCTTTTTAGTACAAGTACAACTTGAAGATGCTGTAATAGACAGTTATATCCTCAGGTTAGACAAGCATAATTAGTATATTTTATAGTTTTGAATCATCTACACCATTTAAGTAGTCAGCAATTGGGCCAGCAACTTTTGCAATAGACCCATTTTCAAATGGGTTGTCTAAGTTAGCCAGTTCAATTAGTTTTAAGAATGAAACAGAACCACCAGCTTGGCAGAGCTTTAGGTAGTCATTCCATGCTTTCGTTTTAGAACTTTCGTTTTGGCTCTTAACCCAGAATTGATATGCGCATACTTGTGCAAGTGTGTAGTCAATGTAGTACATTGGAATTTCAAAGATATGCATTTGTTTAAACCAGAATGTTCCTTTTTCTAGGAAAGGATATTCTTCGTAATTTCTCATTGGAAGATACTTTTTCTCAATTTCTCTCCATTTTGCTTTTCTTTGTTCCGGTGTTGCCTCTGGATTCTCATACACAAAATGCTGGAATTCGTCTACAGAAACCCCATAAGGGATGAAAATTAGGCCACCAGATAGATGTGAGAACTTATATTTGGCTTCATCTTCCTTAAAGAAGAGGTTCATCCAAGGCCAAGCAAAGAATTCCATAGACATAGAGTGAATTTCACATGCCTCAGTTGTAGGCCAGTTGTATTCTAACACTTCAAAATTACGGCTGCTGTATACCTGGAAAGCATGACCAGCTTCGTGTGTAAGAACATCTACATCACCAGAAGTTCCATTAAAGTTTGAGTAGATGAAAGGTACTTTTTCATCTGCAATATAGGTACAGTATCCACCTGGAGCTTTCCCTTCACGGCTTACTAAGTCCAGTAGATTTTTATCTGTCATAACTTTAAAGAACTCATCTGTCTCTTTTGACAGTTCTTGATACATTGTTTTACCTTGGTCAAGAATCCACTCAGGTTCACCTTTAGGTGTTGCGTTTCCGCTTGTAAATTCCAGTTGTTCATCATGGTAGTGTAGGGCATCAAGGTTCAGTCTTTTTTGTTGACGTTTAAGAAGTTCAGATGTTATTGGAACAAGACTTTCTTTAACTTGTTTTCTGTAGTTGGCTACGTCGTTGTGGTTGTAGTCAGAACGGCTCATTCGAAGGTAAGCCACTTCTACAAAGTTTTCGAAACCTAATTTTTGTGCAATTTTATGTCGTACTTTTACAAGTTTATCGTAAATGTCATCAAACTTAGCTTCGTTTTCTTCAAAGAATGACCAATGAACTTGAGCAGCTTCTTTTCTAATCTTTCTATCTTGAGACTGCATAAAAGGTTGCATTTGAGCAAGATTTCTCTTCTGGCCGTCAAACATCAGCTCAGCAGATGCCATGAGTTTTCTGTACTCTGTACACAGCTTGTTTTCTTCTTGTAAATCTTCAATGATTTCCACAGAGAAGACTTTCAGAGTCATTTCAGCAAGTGTGAATAGTTGACTCCCCCATTTTTCTTCGAGTTCTTTACGGTAGATACTTTCAGTGAGTGCTTTATAAAATGCACTGTTTAGTTCTTCTAAATATGGTCTATTCTCGTCCCAGAAGTTTTGTTCTTCTTCGTAGAATGTGTCTGTAGTATCCATTGTGTGGCGGATATAACCGATGTTATCCATTGTGTCAATTTCAGCGCGCATTGTGTTGATTTCAGCTAAGAAATTGTCTTGTTGTTCAAAACTTTTTGCAGCCTTAAACTCTTCCAGTTTTTCAGTCATAGACGTCTTTATAGACTCTATATTTGGTCGAACGTACTTAAAATCTTGAAATTTCACAGAGCTTCCTCCTTTAACAGATCTTGTCACGTATGTATTGATTTAATTTTACATGATCTTATCTTTAAATGATAGAGTAACGTTAAAAATAATTTAATATATTATTTTTATGATATGACTGGTTCGTATCAGAACTTTGGGTTTGTTGTACCTTGATTATGACAAAATACATTGAGTTCATAAGGTTTATCTAAAACTTAAAAATGCTCTCGATATAAGACCGAGAGCATTTTCATACAAGATTAAGTGCACTTCCGTTACATTAGTACTTTTAATCCTCACGAGGAAATGGTTTTGTTGAGGAAGGCAAAATTATTTAAGATTTAAAACAACATCTTTAACCATATCAAGGCTTGGTGTACCCCGGTTCACACCTAACATGAGGCTCATGGTTTTGGAAACATCTCCGATTAAAATACCACCAACGAATTGATCATCCACAAAGTATAACTTTTTATAAGCCCCTTCTTCAGGGTGTTTGTCAGCAACAACTTTGTAAGATTGATTACTTCTGCCAATATCTCCAATGGAGAAGATGTTCATATTCATACCGTTAAAGACATTTGAAGGGGTCATAGTATGATATTCCAGTTCATCACCAATACAGTTGGCACCAGCAACCTTTCCTTGTTCAAGGGCTTCAGGCCACACTGCATAAGAAATGCCATTATGCTCAGCAACATCACCAGCCGCATAGATATCTGGATCAGATGTTTGCATGTGTGTGTCTACAATAACTCCGCGTTCACAGTGTAATCCAGCTGTTTCAGCCAGTTCTTTATTGGACCGGATTCCTGTCGAAATAAGCACCATATCTGCTGGTACAATGCCACCATCACAAAGCTGGACACCATCCACGCGGTCTTTACCTAGAATAGAACTTGCCACAGCTTCTTTAAAGATTTGGATACCAGAAATTTTCACACCCATTTCGAATATTTCAGAGCCTTCCGTATCTAACTGACGTGGTAAGATCCTGTCTGCAAACTCAATGACACTCACATCAAGGCCAAGATTTTTAAGTTCCCAAGCGGCTTCTAAACCAAGAAGACCTGCACCGATCACAGCAGCAGTTTTACAGTTCTTTGCATATGCCTTGATTTTATCGGCATCTTCTTTAGTTTTTAATGTGAACACCCCAGTTTTATTGGCATCTGTGATTTGTGGGATGTGGTTGTGACTTCCGTTAGCCAAAATAAGTTTATCGTATTTCACATCAGAGCCATCATCCAGGTGGACAACTTTTGTGTCCCTGTTAATTGAAGTTGCTGTTTTTCCCAGACTTAGAGCAATATCATTTTCAAGATACCAGTCTGCATCGTGAAGGTAGAACATGTCTTCATTATGGGAGTTACTTAAGTAATCTGATAACATCGGACGGTAATACGGCAAAGAATTCTCAGCTGAGATAATGCGTATGGTCGCCTCAGTGTTTCTTTTTCTAACTGCTTCTGCTGCAGATGTTCCTGCGGCGTTGTTCCCAATAATAACAACATTGGCTTTTAAGTCAGACGTAAATGTAATTTCCTCTTCAATATATTCTTCAAATTGCTCGTGAGAAGCCCCACAAGCCGGACAGACATCGGGTGGCTCTACACCGTCAAAAACTTCGTCACATATAATACAGCGCCACTTTTTGACATCACCAGTAGGATTCATTGAGGCACGGCTTGTTGGTTCATGGATCGGTTCTTGTTTCACTTCAAGTCCTAGAATTTTTTCGCCAAAACGTGCACCAAACTCAAAGGCTTGACCGATTTCGTCCCCATTGGGTTTGAAGTTAACACGTAACCCCGGAGAAACTTTTAGGCGTACTTGCTTCATTCTATCTTCAAGATTCTTAACCGCTTCTCCGGACCAGCCGTAAGACCCAAAGGCGCCAGCTAACTTTCCGCCATGTACAACTGGGCTCATGGACATCAGAAGGTCACTAATAGGAGGCAGGGCGTCAGAATTAATGGTAGGTGAGCCAAATATAACCCCATCTGCAAAATGAATGAGTCCCATCATATCTGCTTTTTCTGTGTAAACCATATCATACATTGTTACATCAATATCTCCAACAGATTCTACACCTTTTTTGATTTCCTCAGCCATTTGGGCTGTGTATCCATATGCTGAAACATAAGGAATGACAACGGTAGGTTTTGTATTCGGATTCACCTCTGTTGACCACTCTTTGCACTGGTCAACAATTTGCCATGGGTTTTCGTCTAAAACAGGTCCGTGACCAGGACAAATCATATCAATTTCAAGGTCTTCAATTTTAGCGATGGCTTTTAACATATGTGACTTAAATGGCCCCATAATCATGTCAAAGTAATACTTAAGGGCCTTTCTATAGTTGGGTTCATTGTCCATCTTTGAGAACAAAACATCATCTAAAGAATAGTGGGAACCAAAGGAGTCACACGTAATGAGTGTTTTGTCTTCTTTAATATATGTATAAATAGAGTCAGGCCAATGTAGGAAAGGTGCAGAAATGAATTCTAATGTTTTTCCACCTAAATCAAGGGTGTCCCCTGAGTTGACGATTATGGACTCAAAGTCCCTGTTTGCGATTGCTTTCAAAAATCGAATAGCAGATGAAGACCCAACGACCTTTGCATTTGGAGCCAGTTCAAGAAGTTTAGCAACAGAGCCAGAGTGGTCAGGTTCTGTATGGTCAACAACAATATAGTCAAGTTTCTCAACATTAATTTCTGATTTTAGCTTCTCAATGTATTCATCAAAGAATTTCACTTTTACCGTTTCAAAGACTGCAGTTTTTTCGCTGCCTTTAACTAGGTAAGAGTTATAGGTTGTACCAAACTCTGTGTACATAATAATATCGAATACTCTTAAGTTGGGGTCTAGAGCTCCTATCCAGTGGATACCCTCTT
>Ga0209272_10000212_pt1 | contig 61368 bp, 99 predicted proteins | sample tdDd002_FD_187125 | JGI IMG/M metagenome (GOLD analysis project Ga0209272, IMG submission 187125) | Marine sediment microbial communities from the Atlantic coast under amendment with organic carbon and nitrate - tdDd00.2 (SPAdes)... | ecosystem: Environmental > Aquatic > Marine > Coastal >...
AAACCATAGAATTGATTATCATTGCTTGGTCCACTCCAAAGCACTATTTTACGACTTGCTGTAGCCTGTTCAAAGTGTAATGGTGCTTGCGGGTCAGAGTTACCAATACCAACATATGTATTTGTGTGCTGAATTGTTATTGATGTATCTGTGCCAATATCTATACCCGGAGCTATTTTGAATTTATTACTATCACTTCCATCTATTCCAAGATTCCACCTTTGATTAGCCGTTCTTACTAAATGAATGGCTGCGTCACCCGTACCATCTTGTTCAATTGTTATACCTGATAGTTCTCCTGTAAATGCTGTATCCTCATAGACATGCAGCGTTGAAATTGGATCAATACCGCCTATACCAACTTTTTGATCACCCGTTATTCTCATAAGTTCATGAGATGAGCCAAAACTTGTAGCTGCAAAAAATACATGGTCTGCTGTAATGGAATTAACTTGATATAAAAGCCGTCCACTATTTACACCAAATCCATAGAATTCATTATTGTTGTCTACCCCGGAAAGTACTATTTTCCTAAATGCGTCACCCTGAGCAAACTCTAATGGCGCATTTGGTGTGCTTGTACCGATACCAACTTTGCCATCACCTGTAATCCGCATAAGTTCATCAGATGTAGTTGGACCTGTTGCAGCGTAAAATGTATGGTCTGAATCAGGGCTATTGACTTGATATCTAAGTGATATACCACTTACGCCAAATCCGAAGAATTCGTGGTCGCTGTCTCCTGTTCCCCACAGAACTATTTTTTTATTTGCAATGCTAGTCTCAAATTGTAATGGTGCTCGCGGGTCAGAGTTACCTATGCCCACAAAACCAGTTCCAGTTATCCGCATAAGTTGATCAGAAGTGGTGTCACTCGTTCCTGCATTAAAATAATGTGCACCAGCCGTTGAGGTAATTTGATACCTTATTCCACCTGCATTTCCAAATCCTGTAAATTGATGATCGTTGTTTGCCGTACTATACATTACAATTTTTCTTGGAAATAAATTATTTGAAAATTGTAATTCGGCATTTGGTGTGCTTGTACCAATACCTACATTTCCATCACCTGTTATTCTTATAAGTTCATCAGATGTTGTTGGACTTGTACCAGCATAAAAGACATGGTCAGTTGTCGGTAATTGAACTTGGTATCTAAGCTCTCCCGATTGTAAACCAAATCCATAAAATTGATGGTCGTTGTTTGATCCCTCATAGAGTACTATTTTTCTATTTGCAACTGCATTTGAAAGCTGTAACTCTGAATTTGGTGTTGATGTACCAATACCTACGAAGCCATTAACAATTTCATTACCATTAACAACCGTACCAGCTTCTGACCCGGCAGCATTTATTAATGTGGCTTCTGTTTTTGCATAAGGCAGGCGTTCAACACCTTCATTTATCTGGAATCCCCAAACGTATATAGTCCCTGCTGTTGCTATATTATTTTTTACATAAAAAACATCATTATTTCCGGCGACTATTTCTACTGAATACCGTTGAAGGTCATCAGTTACTTCAACATTCACATCTTCAACTGCTCCATCTCCAAGGTCAAAACGAATGTTCCTTGCTGTTGTCAATGCTCTTGCCCAGAATGATAGAGTATAAGTAGCACCATTAGTCAGTACTACTGTTTGGAGTACCCCAGTTCCAACAAATGCAGAGAAAGCCCATTCATCAGCAGTCATCGTACCATCTGGTGCTAGTACTTGATCTGCTGTTATCGCAAGCACAGAAGGTGTGTCTGTCCAAACTACATTTGTTGTATCTTCAGACCATCTTAAAAGGTTCTGTAGTTGTCCAGAGCCAAGGTAAGGCGTAGATATTGAGTTCTTAAAATCTACGTTTCCTTCTGTATTAATTGATATAGTCGGATCAATACCGATACTTAATGAACCATCACCAAACACTTCAAAAAGTGGCACACTTGAATTATCTCTCACCTGAAAAGATGTATCTGCGGTGTCTGTTCCTAAAGTAAAATAGATTAATCCTGTTGCATCTGTATTGTAGAACTCCATATCACCAGTATTTGAAACAACGAGAGTATCTGTTTCATTATGAATAATTGTAAAATCATCCCCTGACCCGAATCTTAAAGGAATATTATCCTGCAATTTAACAACACCAGTACCTAATACTGAAAATATATCTGCACTGTTTTCATCACGAATATCAAACCGTGTAGTAGCAGGAAACACACCTAAAAGTCGAAATATAAAACTCCCAGATGGATCTGTATTGTCAATAAATACATCACCTGTTGAATTACTAAATATTGCATTGATACCGTTATGAACAACAGAGAAATCATCATCAGTGCCCATCTTTATACTTGTACTATCATCAAAATCTAATGATGTTCCTGAATATGAAATATTTGAAGTGCCACCAAAAGTACCTCCATCATTGACCTGTACAGCTCCGTCAGATCCTCCTGGATTTGTAACACCTGGTATAGAGGCACTAGAACTTCGTGCTCCTCCAATTCTGAAACTTGACTGATCAAAAAACTCAGCTTCTGCTGTATCACTTAGATCTGTTGCGCTTTCAGAAACTACAAGAGAACATCTAAAAAGTTCAAAAGGTAATGGATCTTTTTCTGTAAAAGATTCGGCGCCTAATGCTTCTAATGCAAGGGCTTTTGTAGCAAATTCCTGCTGACCATAAGAAACATTTGTTCCTCCAGTACGCCCTCTAAATATCCTCTGTATTGTCCAATATCCTGCTGTAACACTTTGTAAAGTACCTGATCCATCATCATATTGGGTAGGGTCTATGTCTGTTGTAGATGCTCCATCCTTTAGCATAATAAGACTAGGATCTGCGGATCTATATAATTTCTGAAAAGTTATTCCTACCACACTATTTAAAGCTATTGAATCTGATATTGTTGGATTGTTTCTAAAATTAGCTCCAATTATAAAAGCATTCCCACCAATTACATCAATATTGAGATTTGCGCCATTTGCACTGTATACATTACCTTCTATATTTGCAGGGCCAATAATAAGGTTTATAAAGTCTCTATATGAACCTATCCCATCATATCCCAAATTTCCAGGAGAAGAAAGCACCTCAATAACTTGACTACTTATATGAGTAACTAACCCAAAGAATATATAATCATGTGAATCTTGTATTGTTACTGCTGTAGTTAACACTTCTACTAATGATCCTGCACTATCATATCCAAAAATGGTTGTTCCATCTGTAGCTAAATTAGTTGGCGTATACCCTGATACAGCATCCCATGTTACTTCAGTTACAATAGGATTTTCTGGATCTGCGTAATTAACCACTTGACCTTTTCCTGAAGTCCAATCTATTGTTGTCCCTGGAACTGTCGCAGATATAACACTGCCTTCTAACAACCCCGTAGGTTGTATGCCATTAAGTTTTCTTATATCCTCAACACTTAAACTAACTGTATTTTCTGACCATATCCCACCTGAGTAAACTTCATATACAAGGTCACCTGATATATTGACAGTTAATCTTACACTGTCATCTGTTACCGCATCACCTTTAATATAAACTGTTCCTATGTAATTTTCTAACTTTGAGGAGGTTATTTTCCAATTACTTCCAGCCACTATTGTACCCTCAATGAAAAATAGGCTGTTCCTGTTCCAGTCATTACACCCCTTACTGCTGATACAGGTGAGGATTCTTGTGTAACAGGTGAATTAGCTGTTGTTACATCTGGAAACGGCCATTTGTCCGGCACTGCCGTATCCTCTATAATCTCTGCAAGTGTAGATGTTGTTGCTTCTACATAAGCTGTTGCTGAACCTGTAACCTTAACTTGTCCAACTATCCCTACCACTTGATCTGGAATTATTACCCAGTCAGTTGTTGTTGCTGTATCTACTTCCAATTTAAGCTCAAACGCATAATTCTTAGCATCTTGCGTATTATAAGGAACTTCTTTCATATAAACGTATCCCATTATTTACCCCCTATTTTTAAAAGTTTAATGGTGTTATCTATCAAACCTTTCATTATCTTACTTTTTTTATACTTACTGTAACAAATAGCTGTTGCTTGATCTTGATTATATTCACCCGATATTTGACTTACACATCTTGATATGAATTCCTGTTCTTTTTCACCTGATTTAGGACTTGGTATTGGCATTGCTAGTCTCCTATCTCAGTTATTTTAAAAACTTTTCTTAGATCCATAATTACTCCTCTACATTCTGCATATAAAATGGATGCCATTCATTATTTCCATCATTTATTCCACCTGGCTTGTCAAACTCTTCTCCATCAAAAGGCATTTTATTTAATTCCTCAACTCTCAACTCATTAGGTGTATACAATGTACTATTTACTTTTTTTGTCAATATTTCAATTTGTTTAAGTTCGCTATCTTCTATACTGAACTTGAATTTAAAACCTTTCTTTCGATAAGGCAATATTTCATCGTTTATTTTCTGTTCAATAGTTTTTAATGTTGGTGCAATTCCTTTCCCTTGCTCAATTTCTTTTTGTATTTCTGAGGTAGAACGTCCTGAAGTGTCCGTTGATCCTGTCAAGTTAACTTCAATATTACTCATGTTATAAACCAATGCTACTTCTTCACGTATATCTTTCTGTCTCTTGTGTTGAAATTCCATTGTGTTTTCTTTACTTAAGTCTACAATTTCTACACTATTCCCAGAAAATGTGATTATACCATTCTTTATTGGTTGATTTAGTTTTTCTTCAACACGTTTTTGCTCATCTTTATTCATTCCAAGGTTTAAATTGAAGTCCGGATCTTCTCCAAATACTTGCTGACTTGTTATAATTGCAGCTTTCTCAGGGGGCTTTGTTCCATCTGCTTGATTAGCCATCAATCTATCAAAGAACATTGTTTCTGTTATTTTGTTTATAAGTGCTTCAAGTGGTATCATGCCATAGCTTCTTACAGAAGTAGGTAAATATTGAGTGTACACAAGTTCATCTTCATAGTATACCTGATAATCATAATTCATAACTTGTATGTACGCCTCTTGCGAATCTACATAAGGAGTTCTTATCGGTACAGTTGAACCACCTGTCAAATGTTGTATATTATTCAATTTTCCATCAATCATTTTTTTGTATATGGCTGAAGTTCCATGAACCATTAAATCATACACCCATATTTTTATAAAATCTACCCAATTCTGCATAGGATTAGGTCTTAATAACCATTCTTTAATTTCATTAGCTTCTTTTTGCCTAACTCGCATGACACCTTTTTTCCATCTTATTAGTGCTTGTCTGAAATTTTGAAGATCTGGTCTCAATGTAGGTAGTTCATTTAACAAATATTGTCTAAGTTTTGATCTAGTTATAACCTGTGCTACACCTACAAGTGTTTCATATTCTTTAATAATGTCATATGCGTTTTTATAACTTTCTTCTTTGTCTTCCAATTCTTTAGTATCAGGAACAATTTCAAATTCTAATCCTGATATACGGTTCATTCTACCTGTAATAACACCAAACACAGGAGAAGACAATTGAAACATTCTGTGTCTTTCTTCGGGATCTAATATGAATAAAGGATTGTCTGAAGGGGCTGACTGTAGATCGCCCTGTTTATTTCTTGCCTGTATGTTGATTAAGTCAGACAAGTTCCAAATTTGAGCACCACGTTGACGTTCTGGCATCACTAAAGGAGAGTCAATATGTCTTTCGGATGGTTTAATATTGAATGTCTTATTTATTTTTTTCTTTTTCTTGGTTTTTCTTGACATATGGATTATTGCTCCATTTTTATTAGTCTTTTATCAAATTGTCTTTCTCTTTTATGTGTATATCTTTTATACCATTTATTTGCCCCTGGATTATCCGACACAGGCCATAACCCTTGGCTGTTATTATTTCCTCTACGTTTACTATAATATTCTCTTCCTGTACAATGCGCTATCATACTTGCTCTTTGTCCATTTGCCATAAACAATTCCTTTCAATATTTTTATTACTTAGTTCTTAATACTATGTACTCAACAATAATTTCTTAGCAATATTAGCGTAGTTTACCGCATGGAAGTAATGATCTGATTTATAGCCTTCCCTCCAGCACCAACGTCCATTGGTTCCTTCTTTTTCCTCAAATACTCTTATAGGAGCTTTCAACTGATCTTTGAACCCAGGAACCCTTCCTATGTTTTTAGGAAACATAAGATTACATAATATCATCTGCTCTTTTACTCCGTCCATTGAAGCAGTTCTATCAGTCTTGTATATTTTATTTGGAATATCCAATTGATCTTTTGGATTTTCTGTCAAATAGTCTCCTCTCCATATCTTAGGAAAATTTTGACATATCATCCTACTCAATCGAGACTCTGGTCTAGCATCAATTATTCCTGCTTTTATGTTAAATCTTTTGTTAAGATCTACCAATTCAGATATATCAATAGAATTCTTAGTCACAGTAAAATACAATTCTCCTGCAAAAACCAACTGCATTTTGCACTGCCCATAATCATTTATTAAACGAAAAATAACTGTATGCAATTTCTTTCCGACGTCTATGCCAATTACGCATGGGTGTTTACATCCCTTTGGTAACATGTAATCTTGGATACAGTCATTTATCATTTCATCAGTAATTTGTGCTCCGCTACCAAGGTATGGTAGACCCAAAGTACCGTTATAAAAACGTTGCATTTTTATTTCATTAGTCAACGCTTCATTAAATTGATTAACAATTTTTCTTATCGGTTTCCTGGAACTAAACAATTGACTCAATTGCCTTCCACTTATGTAGGATTGTACTTCATTGACCCATTCGCCATTGGAATACCTGTACGTTGGTTTATGACATTTGTCACATATCATTCTTACGTCATCTTCTTTTAATGGATTGAACCTCTGGTCTAAAATTGTGTACTCGTCTTCTTTTTCTTGTCTCACCACATGAGCAAAGAAGTCCGGTATAAATTTGTGTCCACAACTGCAATTAACAAACCAATGTTTTTTATCCGACTTTTTCCATTGAAAGTCAATCCCAAAATCTGGATAAGTTGGGTTCGCTACTCTTATTTCTTGTGGATCAGAAGACATGGCAAGTCTTTCTGGAGCCATTTCCAAATTATCAGGATTACACTCATCTTCCTCATCTATAATTAAATCATCCGCAGGAAATGATATAAAATTACTCCTACTGTTAGATACTGCAAAAAATATAGAGGCATCCCCAACTTGCTTAACACTCATGTTGTTATAACTAGATTCCTTGAAGATACCCCTATATAAAGGAGTGTATTGCACAGATTGGTCAAATCTTGTGTTTATAAATTGATTTTTTATTTTCTCAGTCGGCATAACATAAAATATGTTTCTTTTTTGAAACTTGGCTTTGTCCATGACCAATACAATTAAAAACTCTGTTATTCCAGACTGAGTCGACTTCATTATAACTTTGTTCTTAGATTTATCTTTGTATATATCAATCAGAAAAGGAAAATCTTTAAAGGACATATGTTCATTTTTATGTGTCATGTGATGATTTACAGCCAAATATAGTGGGTGATGAGTCACTTCTAAATATTTGTTAGCAACATCAAAATTCAATTTTCGTCCTTGTCTATTGTAAATATAAAATACAAATATTAATATTTAACCATCCAAGTAAGTGTGACAGAATATCATACTTCCTCGTCTATATCCTGCTTCAAAACCTTCAACAATTCTTCGCTAACTCTGTCCCTTTCTTCTTTAGGCATATCTTTAAATGAATGTTCAGTTTCTGTTCTTACTTCCGCTTTTATGTTATTGAAAACTGTACTGGAATACCTTTCAGGTCTAAGTCTTTCCAATCTCCATTGAACACCTTTTGCATCTCCCTTATCAATAGCTATTCTTATTGCTTCATCGTGCATTTGCAATAAGTCTCTTTCTTTAACTAACTCATTATAGGCTACTCTTTTTTGAAACGTTATATCATTATTTAGTTCTTTTGCCTCTTCATCAGTGCATTCTGCAAGTAAAGTTGACTCGTATAGATCCATTCCTAATCTAACACATTCATATATCAATTGCTTTTTTTCATCGAATTTCAAAACATGTCCCTCCAGTTCGTGTATTTTTATCCTTTATAGATAAAAAAATAGCCAAACATAAAAAAATATAGTCTTTTTTGTTTAATTAGTCAACATATATTTTTAAAAGGGGCTTTTTAAAAAAAATTCTGGGGATTTTTACATAATACTTTTAATAAAATGCTGGGTGTTTTTGCATAATACTTTTTAAAAAAAATGCTTGGTGTTTTTGCATAATACTTTGTGAGGTGTTACGTGCGACGTGGTCAGTGATATTAAAAAATGGCAATTGACCCCACCGCTTTTTTATCATATATGGTAATAATACCATGGTTTTATTACCATAGCCATAAGACCATAGCCATAAGACCATAGCCATAATACCATAGCCATAATACCATAGTCAAAATAATTAGTTAAAATGCTTGACTTTTATGCATATATGTAGTATACTTGTATTATAAGAAATTAAATAAGGGGTACGTGATATGGATACAATAAAGACAATTACAATTTTGACTAATGAGGATAGAGAATATATTTATACTATAAGTGCTGAAGAATATAATAGGCTAAAGAAAGAAGGTATATTAAACTTTGCAATTTGTGAAAGAACTATGGCTATAAACTTGTATACTAGAAATCTTAGAATAGCTAATAAAGGTAGAGAAATAAACTTCTATATAAAAGAGTTTACACATAATTAGTTAAAATGCTTGACATTTTAACAGTTATATAGTATACTACAATTATAATAAAAGGAGATTAAAATGAAATTAACACCACAACAATTTAGACTTGCCTTAGAATATATGTACGAGGAAGTACAAGATTTAACGGTTAAAGAACTAATAGATAAAATGGGGGATATTCCAGATACAATTGACCTTATGGAATGCGAAAATCATATAGAACTTTCTCACGTGATAAGTGTTAATTTATCACCTTATATAAAAATAATTTAAAAGGAGAGCTTAAATGACAGTAGAGGAACAAATTTTAAATCAGGAAACTAATAAATTAAGAATTAAAATTAAGAATGCAGAGAAAAAAATGTTCCAATTGCATAATGTTTATACGGCTACAAGATTGGATTATTATTTTGAGGATTTTAAAAAACAACAAACTAAAATAAATAACTTAACTATAAAGTTAGCTGATCTTTTAAAGGCGTAACAATATGAATACAATAAACGAGGATTTAAACAATTGTAAAATGAAATCAGGTAGTAACTGTAAATATAATTTTATTGGTGAATGTTTTAAAAATGGTTGTAAATACTCCGATTATTATAACATTTGCCAAAAAGATAATGAAATTTGGATATCTGATAATGATAAATGGAATTTAAAGGATAAAAAATGTTAGTTGGCAAGAAATTGCGGATTTGTTTAATGAATAAAATAACTAACAAAATGCCTGACTTTATAACAGAAAAAGGTTACTATATATAACCAAATAAAACAAATTTTAAGGGGTACAAAATGGACGAAAGAGAATTAAGTGAAAGGAACAAAGAAGCAAGAGAAAGAGCAAAAGCAAAAAGGGAGGCTACAAGCAAAATAGTCGCTTGTATCATAAACGACCAAGAAAGTTTTACAAGTGATGTTGTAGAAGCAGCAAAAATACTCTTGCCTAGAAAAGGTGGAGCAAGAGGGGAAAGACTAGATTCCAATAAACAATTATTTCTTAATATGTTTGAAGAAAAAGAAATTGTTCACGAAGATGATGTATTTTCAAAACTTAAACTTGGAAGAGCTGAAGCAAGAGCAATTAGAAACGAACTTGTTAAAACATTACCACAAGATCGTATCTGGATTTCATTTAATAGGGAGAATGGGGAATATACAATTGCTGGAAAAGGCGCGGAAGTACCATCAAGTTATGATGGTTACGTACCAAAAGACATGACATTGTTAGAAGAAGATGACAATGAATTTGACCTTTTGGAAGACGATATCAATTTATAACAATAATTTTATTTAGACACAGAGCCCGTATTTTATGGGCTTTTTTTAAAAATTTTAGTCAGATTTTAGTGGTTTTGACTAAAATCTGACTAAAATATGACTATGTCAAATAACAAGAGAAAAAAAATTGTCTTATCAAAAATATTAGTCAGATTTTAGTCCGATTTTAGCCTAATTAGCTTGAAAGTATAGCATATAGGGACAAAGGGGACAAATTAAAAAAAAGGCCTAATTTAGCTTGAAGTTTTTACATATAGGGACAAAAGGGGACAAAGGGGACAAAGTGTAACGTTAAAATGCTAAGCAAATTAATAAATGATTTTAAAATATCGTCAATTCCCGATATGTTCAATAAGTCCTGTTTGTACCTATATATAATAGTATTATGCATTTGTAACTTACTGATAATCAATTAATTAGATAGGATTAGGGACAAAAGGGACAAAAGGGACACCTTTTCAAAAAAACGCAAAAAACGCTTATTTGCTAAAACCCTTATTGAATTACGATAATTGTTTAATACCCTATTTTTACATAAATTTTTTTACCCCGTCCCTTTTGTCCCTTTTGTCCCCACGACAAATGTCCTTAGGGAAATGAATACAATAACCCTTGGCAAATTACCCATTTTATTTTTCAAGTCTCCCGAGGGAAATCAACAAAACAAATTGTATATACACCAGATCTCCAAGAACACCCCTTATTTAAAGATCTACAAGTTTTAGGTAGTTTCTTATTAAAATAGGGACATTCCCCCAGATCTCCAAGAACACCCCTTATTTAAACGCTAAAAAAACCATTTTTTAAAATACTTGTACCAATGTATCCATTAAAAAAGCTACATAGATCTTGAGGGGTAAACACTCTAATAAAAGACTTAACTTTTTATTCTATCAAAGTATTTAGGTAAAAGGCTTTACCTTTAAAATTAAAGTGACTAAAATTCAACAAAATAAAGCGGTATAAAATAAAATATAAAGCCTTTTACCCAATATTTAATCTTACTATTTTATTGGGTTAAAATATTTTTAATGAAAGGCTTGACTTTTAAGCTAAAGCGACGATATAATATAAACTATTGGTTAAAAGACTTTATATTTTATTTTTTATTTTTTAAAATATATTTAATAAAAGGCTTGACTTTTAAACTAAAATAGATTAAATTAAAAACAATAAAAATTAAATAAGGTGGTGACAGTATGGAAACATTATTTACTTTGCAGGAAAACAAAATGAAATTAGAAAGTGCTGGGTTTAGAAATATGGAAAGGGGCAAACTGTTTACTAAAGAAACTACTGTAAGATATATTTTTGTTGATGCTAAAGGAAATATGGTAGAAATTGACATGGAAAAAACATTTCGAAATAGATATATGGAATTCACTGTATCAGGAAGTTTTGCTGGTGGTGGTTCAGGGCAGATGCTGGACATCATTAAACCAGTAAATAAATATCAACAAGAATTAATAGAGTTATGGAATAAATATCATTTAAAAGAAATAGATAATAAAATATGGGAGAGAGCAATATTAGTTAGTAAAAAGATTGTAGAAGAAGACGGTAAAAAAGATGAAGGAAATTGGGATGATATTTATGACGAGAAAATAGAAGCATTAGGAAAGCATCTTGGGTATACACCTAAAGAAGCTGATGAGAATATAAAACAAAGCGGTTACAGTGAGAATAGGTATGATATTGGAGAAGAAGGAAGCTACCTTGTATGTGATGATGATGAAGCAGACGAAGAAGCCAGAGTATATATGCAAAATTTAATAGAAGAATTAGGGATAACACATATATCCGGATGGGAAAATTATATCGATGAAAAAAAGTTAGGTAGAGATTTAGCATATGATTCTTATTATGAAAGAGGATTGGGAAGTGAATATCCAGAAGATTATTTAAATGAAGAACCTAATGGTGAATATGTGCAGTGGTCAGAGGATCAAATTGAACGTGCACAAGATGAGGCTGAAGAACTGTTTATAGAAAGAGTAAATACCGATCCTATAGGGTATTTAGAGGAAATATATGGAGATATAAAGGAGTTTTCAAACCTGAATAATTATGTTGATGAAGATGAACTAATTGACTATGTAATCAGGATTGATGGAAGAGGACATTTGTTGAATAGTTATGACGGCTTTGAGCATGAAATAAAAGTTAATGAAACAGGGTATTATATTTATGAAGGTTGATTTGGAATATTTATTTACATTGTATATTATATTAAGGGGTAAATTATGCTAGACAAATACAGTCTATGTAAAAATGAATTAACATTAGAAAGCAATACAAATAAATAAATTATTGCAATTGACTCAATTTTTTATATTAAGGAGAAATAAATGAAAGAGAATGAAAGTTTTTGGATAGATGAAAATAATAATAAATGGGATAAATCTTTTTACAGCATGGAAAAAGCAAAAGAATTAAGTAATAGCTTAATCAATTGTACTAATTGTACTAATTGTAATAATTGCCATAATTGCACTAATTGTAATGATTGTGCTGATTGCACTAATTGTGAGTATTGTAAGTATTGTTATGATTGTTGTGATTGTTATGATTGTGCTTATTGCGCAGATTGTACGAATTGCGCAGATTGTACGAATTGCGCATATTGTAACGATTGTACGTATTGTTATAATTGCAATAATAGAATAAAGGAGAAAAAAATGAACACTGAATTAGATATTATAGACAAGTATAATTTGTCAATTAGAAAGATACCTAATGAAATAGTAAGTATTTTGGAGTACCAACATTATAAAAAAGGGGATGAAATTGTAACACCAGAAGGATACAATAGGGAAATGGTCAAAAGAACTATTGTTCCTCCGAATGCTGGATGGTATATGGTTAAACAAGTTAACAACGCAATGAGCACTGTTAAATGGAATAAAGAATCATGTTATTTGGCGCCTACATTGGGGGAGAGTATTGCATTATTTATGACGAGCATGGAGGAGAAATAAATGAATGATCAAATATATAAATACAACTTTTTACATAATCATATTGCATTAATTGCATCAAGTCCCAATAAAAAAATGTATATGTACATTAAAATGCTAGAAAATAAAATAACATATGATGTAGAAAAATTTAATTGGGAAGTTTGCCAGTTTGACAAATTAGAAGATGCTATTGACTATTATAATAAGGAGAAATAAATGATACTACTTGATTTAATATTAACACTCATAGCAACATTTTTTATTATATTTTCAGCAGTGTATTACATTATATTATTGATAGAATTTATAGCGAATGATTTAAAAGTTAAAACAAAGAAAGAATTTATTAAATGTCTCATACCATTTTATTATTGGCTATTGCGTATAAGAAAAGCATACAATAGATTGGATGATTGAGGAGGGAATATAATGGAATGCATAATTGGATATATTGCTATTGGAATAGTGACAATGATCATTGTCACTATATGGAAGACAGTTGAAGACGAATATCTTGATTCAGAGGATATTATAAATATTATTTTTTGTGGGATTCTTTGGCCTATTGTAATTATTATAGTATTACCTTACTGGATCACATTGTATATTATGGAAAGGATCAATAAATGAAATTAGCGGAAGTTCCAGAAAAACTTGATGTAGAAATGTTCAAATCCCCAGAATACATATTTATTGCTTCTGATAAGGGTAGACAATTGTATGCTGTATTAAACCATTTAGAAAGTAAACTTTTACATGGTTGTGTTAAGTTTATTGATGGAGAATTTGTGCACAAAGAATTTGACAAATTAGAAGATGCAATTGAATTTTATAACAAGGATCAATAAATGAGCACATCAAAGTTTATGAAAATTATATTGGATAATCTGCCCCCAATAAAAGACAATACTTTTTTAATTGCTTCAAGTGAAAATAAACAAATGTTTATGATTGTTGCGCCATGGACAAAAACAAAAAAGTATAGAGTAGAGAAAACTAATGGGGAAATAAAAATGTTTAGAAAATTGCATCGTGCTATTGACTATTATAACAAGGAGAAATAAATGAAAAACAATAAAGATATTCATCTTGAAACAGCTGCATTACTTTATGATAAAGACATTAAAGATGTGGATGAAAATGAACGATCAATTGCCAAAGCCATTAATTTTGGATTATTATATGGTCAGAAAAATATAACTATAGTGGAACATTTAAACAAGGAGAAATAAATGAAACCTTACGATGATGAAAATTGCAAATGTCACAACATTGTAGCTGAAATAGACAAAGAGTATCCCGGAGGTAATTGGAACCTGGATGAAGCATGTCAAAAATGGGGAGAAATGTCAATGGAATTAGAAAATAATGATATTGAATTTGAAGATGGATCGGATGAAAATTATTGTTGCACTTGCCCTACTTGTGGAAATATAATATGTTCATGGTGTATATAAGGAGAAATAAATGAAAGCAAAATGGGTTATATTTATGTTTCTTTGTTTTACAGTAGGGTTAAAATTCCCCCCTTTTAATTGGAATCCGTTTTCTTTAAATATTAGTAATATTTTATTTGGTGTAGCTTTGTTGGTATGTTTGAATTGTTTAGCTTTTGGAGAAAGGAGAAATAAATGAAATTAATAATTGTAGCTAATTTAATAGGTGCTGTAATAGGCTGTGCATTAGGCTTCTATCATGCCTCCAGACGTATTAAAAAAGAAAATGAGAGAGTACATAATATGACAAGAAAAGAGTTAGAAAAAATAATGATGGATTTAAGTGATATAGCAAAACATCTAAAAGAAGAAGATAAAACAAACGTGTATAAAATAACATTGGATAATATGGAAAAAAGGCTTAAAGAAGCAGGTGTTGAAATAGAATGAATAAAAGAGAAATAGCTTTTATAAATAAATTTAGGAGTAAAAAATGAAAAAGGTAATTAAAGCAATTGTCACATTTATAATTGTTTTTACGCATTACGGAATTATATGCCCTTATTTGATTTCTTCAACTAACACATTTCTAGTTATATTGGGGTTTATGCTTCTTATTGGCATAGTGGTTGTATTGGTAGTTTGGTGGTGGGACGAAATCATGGCAATTATACAAAGATATATGTCATGACAATAACAAAAAACTGTGAAAATTGTAAATACATATCTCGATGTGAATTTTGCCATCCCAATGAGCTTATGTCTTACTGTGTTGGGTGTAAATGTGAAACATGTTATGATTTTGACAAATGGGAAATACGTAATGAAACTAACAATTCTTGAGACTATAAAGCGTAATATATATGATTTCGTAGCAAAAAATAGACTCCAACCAAACATTTTGTTAGTGCCATACACAGAGTACAATGAAATAAACGAAGAACTTGTACGTTGTGCTTTTTATGTAGCAAGTGGCTTGAGAGTAGATACAGTACTTGGCCTAAAAATAATAAAAAGCTTTGATGTACAGGATATAAAAGTTGGATATGTTGATTTTGAAGAGGAGGAAAAGAAATGACAAGAAAAGAGTTAAAGAATATCATGTTTAATGCATGTACAGACTACTATGATAATACAACACAAATTTATAAAATTACATTGGACAATATGGCAAAACATCTAAAAGAAGCAGGTGTTGAAATAGAAGAAGATAAAACTTACAAAACGTGTAAAACGTGTCAAAATTGTAAATTCAATCCTGTCTGTTATGTGGAATACGACCATTGTTCTGACATAATAGGAGCATGTTATAATAGGGAAAAATGGAAACCAAGGAGTAAATGATGGAATTAACAAGAAAACAAATTGAAGAAATAGTAAGCTGTCTAAGTACTGTCATTGATACGTCGAATAGTACTTATTCAACAGAAATTAACTATGAAAAACTTGAAGATCTTGGTTATACAATTATGGAGGAAGCAGAAGAAAATTGCAGAACTTGCAAATATAGCAGACGGTATAATGATGCAACTATAGACTGCGATTTTGTAGTGGGTAGGTGTGTAGAGTATCATAAATGGGAGGAAAAATGATGGAATTAACAAGAAAACAAATTGAAGAAATATCTAGTTGTATGACTCATAACATAAAATGGACTTGTACAACAAATGTGGACACGGACGAAATGGCGAGTATTGGTTACACAATTAAAGAAGAAGAAGAAGAAAAATTATGCAAAACTTGCAAATTTTTTCCTTTCTACAATGAAGCATATACAACTTGTGGGGATATTATTGGGGAATGTAACTCCTATGAAAAATGGCAACCAAGGAGAAAATAAATGAAGATCACTTGTACACATTGTGAAGAATACACACATGAAGTAAACTTAATAGAAGATTATGAAATATTGCATTGTGAAACTTGCGGAGGAATAACGGAAGTAAAAATAATTGTTACTAAAATACCTAGATTTCCAGAAAGGAGTAAAAAATGAGTCAATGGACACATATCAATGGATCAATAAGAGTAGATTGTGTAAGAGGTTTACAACCTATACCTAATTTTAAAGAACTTTTTAAAACATGTGATTGGGCAGATGATGAAGATATCTGGGACGCATGCAATGTTCCTAAAGGTTCAGAAGGTTCTGTTAAAGTAAATATATGGGAAAATCCTGAAGAAAATCATGTAGCAGCTTACACAGTACAAGTATTTGGAGATTTGAGAGATTTTGGAACTCCAGATTACCCTGAAGTTAAGAAATGGTTTGAAGATATTTGCTTAAATAAAGGTTTAGAAATAAGAAATGCTGTATTAGAAGTTGATATTGAATATGGAAATACATATATATTATCTATTTTAGATAATATTGTAATAGAGCATCAACAATGATGGATTTTTATGGAGCATTGGCAGTTATATTTATTATATCTGCTTTGAATATATTGTTTTCTTATATGAATAAGTAAGGAGTGAAAAATGAAGATAAAGGAAGTTTGCGAATATTGCACATATTTAGAATTAGTTTTAACTGAGGAACCATGTTGCTCATGTTCTTGTATATACGTTTGTGATAAATCAACAAAGAGCAATTGGGAATTAGCTAAAGAATTCAAATATTGTGACAATTGCAAGCATGGTGTAGATGGTAAGGCTTGTTCAAAGGCTGAAACTTGTACTATGGATTACAATAATTGGGAGGGGAAATAAATGATAGAAAAAGAAGACTTAATTGACATATTACATAAATTTTGGTCGGATACATATTTTGATGAATCTAATGTAATAAATTACCTAAAAGAATCAGGAATAGACATGGAAGAAGGGGATATTTTTAAACAAACAAAAGAGATTGAACTAAAAGAATTATATGCTTTTACATTAGTAACACCGGATAAAAATAAATATCATGCAATAGCTTCTACAGATAAATTACCCTCAGAACCATTTAGAATATATAAAGCTGAATTTGTAGATAAGAAAATTGCTTTTTACGAAAAGTTAATTGATAAAATGAAGTGTTGTGATAATTGTAAATATTACGAACTTATCAATTGTGAAGATTATATTTGTTCTCTTGCAGATATTTGCACTAGTTTTGAGCAATGGAAATTAAAAACTTAGGAGTAAATAATGTCACGAATATTAAATAAAGAGGAACTTACCAAATTAGTAGACTTAGGGTTAGTTGAAAGTAAAGTATACGATAACTTTAGATTTAAACTAGTTTCCAAATATGGAAAAGAATCTATTACTGAGGGAATGATAGGTCAAAAATTAAAATATGCAGATAAATATGATATTGAACCATGGATGATTAAAAAGAGTTGGAAGAAAACTGGTATATTTAACAAATAAATGGAGGATTTATGAAGGTTAATATAATTAAAAAAGCTATAGAAGTAACTTTAAATGATGACGAAACTTCTTATGCTATACAAGACATTAAAGAAACACAAGAAACATACCCTATACACCAAATAAAATGGGCAAAAGATATTTACAATTACGTGTTCCAGGATGAAAATATAGAAAGACTAATGAAAGAATATAACGAAGAGTGGGAGAGACTACACAATAAAGTATTTGAACTGGGTAATTTGAATTTACAATATGATCTGGAGATTAAAGAGATGCAAAGGATGAACGTTTTTGAATATTTACACATGAGATTTAAAAAATTAGTTACAAAAAAGGAGAAAAAATAATGAATGGAGAAATAACAATATCAAAAAGAGAATATATGGAATTGAGACTCGCAGAAATTAAACTAGAGATGCTAGAGGTAGGAGGAGTGGAAAATTGGGAAGGGCATGATGAAAGCTTAAATCCTTATTGTGAAGAGAGCTTAGAAGATAAAGAAACAGAATTAATAATTAAAATAGAGAGGATGTAATGAAAAATATATTAGTAGGATTTTTACTATGTTTATTGTTAGTTAGTTTATTAGCCGTAACGCCGTTTGCCTATACATCATCAGGTGGCACAATTCCTGTTGCTTCAATTTGTTGTTCAGATGAAGGATCAATAGTTTATGTTTTTGATGGGGTAGGAGTTTGGAAGTCAGAAGATTCAGGAGCAAATTTTAAATTAAAATGGAAAAATTATGAGTATAGAAGGGTTAAGAACCCTTAAAAAATAAAAGGAGAAATTATGGAAGGCAAAGTAACAATAACAAAAAATGAGTATTGTAATTTAAGAAAATCATCATTGAGATTAAATTTACTTGAAAATGGAGGAGTAGACAACTGGGAATGGTACGGTGAAGCACTAAACCCAGATGGGGAAGATGATATAGATGAAAGAGAAGAAGCATTAGAAAAAGAAATTGAGGAAATGTGATGACAGATAAAGAGAGAATTGAACAATTAGAGAGTATAATTAACAATGCCAAAAATGAAATGGAAGCATTGAAGAAAAATGATGATTGGAAACCTAAAGGTGAATATTATTTTGGGGATGAATTTATAATTGAGCATTCTGCTAATTACGGAAAAAATAATAATAACAGATTTGATACAGAAGAAGAAGCAGAAAAAATAGCTAAAAAAGTAAATGTTTGGTTAAAATTATATCATATTGCAAAATATTTGAATGATGGTTGGGAGCCTGATTTGGAAGATGGGGATGAGTGTAAATATTATTTATACTTACATAATTATGAAGGTGTCTATAAGATAAAGATTACTCATACTATTTATACTTCTAATGGTGCGGTTATATATTTCAAAACTGAGGAAAAAGCAGAAGAAGCTATTAAATTAATGGGGGATGATATTAAATTATTGTTTGATTAGAAAGGAGCAAACATGAAAAAACTAATAATAACCATATTATTGTTAACTTTTGTATGCGTGGCAGAGTTCTATTATGTATGTGCAGAAGACATTTTCCTTATAAAAAGGACAAACGACAGTGCCATATTAGACTTAAAAAAGCCAGTTAAACAATTAAAAAAGACTAGTATTTACAGTGTTATTAGAGTTGATGAACATGGCAATACAGATAAGTATAAAGCATACTATTATAGAAATATTGTTATGTTTATGTACATATTGGTAGATAAGAAGGATAAAGTGACCTTGTTATTTTGGTCAGACGATCAAGATTTTGTTTACAGAGATGATATTGAAGTGAAAGTAGAAGATAATAAAATAATGTTTAGTGAAAGTATTGATTTTGAAATTGATATTTTGGAGTAAAAAATGAATCAAGCAATGTTGAGAACTGGTTATGATAATTCAATGTCAGGGTCAGGGTCATGGTCAGGGTCATGGTCAGGGTCAAGGTCATGGGCAAGGTCATGGGCAAGGTCATGGGCAAGGTCAAGTTCAAGTTCAAGGTCAAGTTCAGGGTCATGGGTAAGGAGTAAAAAATGAATCAAGCAATGTTGAGAACTGGTTATGATAACGCACATTCATTGTCAGGTTCAAGATCAGGGGCATGGTCAGGGTCATTTTCAAGGTCATGGTCAGGGTCATGGGAAAGGTCATGGTCAAGGTCATGGTCAAGGTCAAGGTCATGGTCAAGGTCATGGTCAGGGTCAAGGAGCAGTTAAAATGAATCAAGCAATGTTAAGAACTGGTTTTGATAATACAATGTCATGGTCAGGGGCAAGATCAAGTTCATGGTCAATGTCATGGTCAAGGTCAAGGACAGGCTCAAGGTCAGGGGAAAGGGTAAGATCATGGTCAGAGTCAAGGACACGGGCATGTTCACGGTCAAGCTCAAGGTCAAGGTTAAGTTCAGGGGCATGGTCAAGGTCAATATAAAGGTATTTTTAAAAATTAAATAATATAAGGAGAAATTATGTCAAAAACAAAAAAACACAGTTTATACAAATTTGAGGGTAAGAAAATATTTATCAGAACGGTTACTCACCATTACACAGGCAAAGTAATTGATGTAACAAAAAGCGATCTAACATTAAAAAATGCAGCTTGGATTGCAGATGATGGGAAGTTCAATGAATTTTTGAAAGATCCAGTGGAAAAAGTAAATGAAGTAGAGCCATACAATAATAATGTGACAATTATGATAGGTGCTATACTTGATGTTACTGAAATTGATGAATTGCCAACAGAAGTGAAATGAATCAAGCAATGTTGAGAACTGGTTACGATAATCCAATGTCAATGTCAGGGTCAAGGTCATGGTCATGGTTACGGTCAAGGTCATGGTCAAAGTCAAAGTCAAAGTCAGAGTCATGGTCATGGTCAAGTTCATGTGCAAGACCATATTCATGGTCAAGTTTATGGTCGAGGTCATGGTCAAGTTCAAGTTCAGGGTCAAGTTCAAGTTCAGGGTCATGGATAAGGTCAAGATCAGGGGCATTTTCAAGGCCATGGTCATGGTCAAGGAGCATTTAAAATGAATCAAGCAATGTTGATAACTGGTTATGATAATCCAATGGCAATGTCAAGGTCAAGATCAGGGGCATGGGCAAGTTCATGGTCAAGGTCAAGGTCAAAGTCAATGTCATGGTCAAGGTCAATATCAAGGTCAAGGTCAAGGTCATGGTCAAGGTCATGGTCAAGGTCAAGGTCAATGTCAAGGTCAGGGTCAAGGAGCATTTAGTATAATAATATTTAAGATTTATATATATATACGGAGGTATGTATGCGGAGGGGTTTAAAGCCTCCTTATGTATAATATATTGGAAAACACATTTAGATGATTATTTTTTGTTTTTAGTAGGTGGGATAATAAAAATCTTACCTACTTAATTAAAAGAAGGAGATAAAATATGTTTGTAGGAAAAATGCTTTATGGAAATTGCAAGGGTTATTTTACAGGGGAATATTTTGATAGAAATAGAAGAATTGAAGCTATAGGATCAGATTGGATAGTAGCTAGAAATGGAATTGGCGAAGTTTGTTTTGCTTCTTTTGATGAGGTAGACAATATGGAAGAACTAATAAAAGAATGGAGCAAGAAGCCAAAGGAGGAAGAAGAAGAATATTAATATAAATGCCGAGTAGCTCAATGAGTAGAGCGCAACGTAACTATATTTGACGAAATATAATGAAATTGGTGAGCAAGTTCGATTCTTGCCTCGGCGAAAGTGCTGGTTCGATTCCAGATCGGTTGTTTAGGATTGGTATGAAAAGTCAAGGTTCGATTCCTTGGTGATATGTTTCCCTTTTGGAGTAAGGGAATAACTCAGGAGAGACAATAACACGGTTGTCCCGACCGTTAACCATGTGGCGGAATCCACATGCGGGGAGTGTTGCTATTGCAGTAGGAGCGTTATTAGCAAAACTTACTTCCGAAGAAAGTAAGTTAATGAAACTAATAAAATGTGTTCGAGTCCATGTAGCAACGATTGGCAACACTAAACGAATTGTGACCATTGTAACAAGTTACCTTGTAATGGGATGGGTGGGGTGTCTTTAAGTGTAAATCCCTCGTAGAGCTTATTACCTACCACCTATCGATACTGGAAAAGTAAGCTGACTAATAGGAATAGACTATGTGACGATGTGGCGGAAGGGTTATACGCTAAAGTAACTGAGAGTATAGTGTGTTAGAGGTGCGCCGTACACGTTAAACAAACGGATTTATACTCATGTGGGTATCAAATCCCACCATCGTCAAGCAGAGTAGGTTACGATTATACATGATTAACAATGAGGCTAATTGTGAAAATGGCAAATCTATGGCCTTGCCAGACTTGGGAGAAACTGGCTTTGGTGCTACTATTAAATGTGGGAATGTCTCTTTCCTAGGAAGAGAAGTTATTGGTTCGAATCCAATTAGTAGCAATAAATGAAGTACTCCGACTATATCAATGCAACTTATGGTTGTTAAGTAAGTGACGGCTTAAAGGGTTCGATTCCCTTGTCATTGATAATTGGGCTACTTCGAGGTTAGGGAATTTCTGGTGAAATAAACGACGGTTTAGATGGGTTCAATTCCCATTTCTCTAAATATGTGGAAATAGCAAGGTGTACGTCTTAATAAATAAGTATACGTATAAATTAAGACGATGTAACGTAGCTCAGTTGGTAGAGCGGAGGGCTTTTCAGTCCTTTTAATTTACTTAATTGAGGGGACTTAAAATCCCTCGCGTCACTGGTTCGATTCCAGTTGTTACTTGGAGTTCGATTCTCCTATTCCACAAATAACAGATTACTGCGTTGCTTAGTCTGTCATCCCTGCTGCGTTGCTCAGGGTGTAAAAATTTATAATTTGTTTTTGAAATATTCTATCAAAAAGCAAAAATATACTTTTTTAATTGTGGGTAGGTTTGATAGTGTGTTTTATCCTACCCATTTTATTAAGTGGAGTATTAAATGAAAAATTGTGAAGAATGCGAGGAAGATATAGATTGTGATGTTTGTGGGGAGTATTGATGAATAAAACAGAATTTAAAAGGGGATACAATGGAAAGTAATAGAATAATAGAACCTATGAAGGTTAACGGAAAGGGGTATTATACTGTAGAACAATTTGCAATAATAACTGGTAAAACTCCAGGACACATATTGAGAATGGTGTTGTATGGCAATCGTATAAGAAAGATGGATTCCACAAAGATGCTTAATAAAACAATGATACCTGTTGAAGAATTGACAAATTTTCCTTTCAACAGAAGGGGAAGAGGGGAAATTACAGAGGTTTACCATTTCTGTCAAAATGGTGAAAAGGTATATGAGAAAATTGAAACTTATTTAAAGAGAATGGGGGCTAAAAATGGCGAAATTAATAACTCCTAGTTTAATAGGTTCCGTAGAATGGTTGCAGAAATGCCCGGATAGTTGGAAAGAAAGAGCTTTTAATAGTTTACATAGTAGTTTAGCAAGAGATTATAGTAAACCAATGGATCATGCAGTAAAAAGAGGTATTGATTTTGAGAACATGGTTTACAAAGTTTTAGGAAATGAGCTAGTAGACGTTAACTCTTTGAAATGCTCAGAACTATTCAAAGATGTATTAAGACATTGTAAAGGAGGTATATTTCAACAAAAAACTAAGAGTCTTATAGAAATAGATGATGTTGAATATTGTTTATATGGTAAAAAAGATGTTAGTTTTACTGATAAAACAATTGATATTAAATGTACAGGAAAATTCAAGAGTGCAAGAACATATTTGGACACTGTTCAACATAAATTGTATTGCTACAATGACAAGATAGAAAAATTTGAATATTTAGTATGTGTGATGGATGAAGAGGATAAATTGACAGACATTCACATAGTAGAATACAAAGTGGACGATTTTGAAAAGTTAAGAGAGGATATAATTAAAAGAGTTCGTAAAACTATAGAATTCTTGAAGTTGGATACTGAATTATACGATTTGTATATTAACACATTCAATATGTATGGATAAAAATAAATAATAAATATTTAGGAGCAAATATGAAAAATATAATTTTATCAAAAAGAGTTTTAGCAACAGGAGTTTTAATATTAATAGCAACAATTATTTTATGTTCGTGTGATATGAATTTAAATAAGGATGAACTTCCTCCAGATTTACAAAATTGCAATAGTGAAAAAGAAATTTTGACATGGATAAGGCAAAATATAACCTACAAAAAAGATATTAAGCAATATGGGGGTATTGATTATTGGGCAGCGCCAGAAAGAACATTAGAATCCCGAGAAGGGGATTGTGAAGATTTTTCTATTTTATTCGGTTACTTGTGTGATATTCTTTTAAACAAAAATATAAAAATTGTAACAGCAACTAATATATATGGAAAACCCGGACACGCTTTTAATAAAATTGACAATAGATATATAGAGCCTCAAGGGGGCAATGTAGAAAAATATCTCACGAGTAATAATTATTTTTTAACAGAATATGATTTTAATTTTTTATACCCTCTAATAAAAAATAACAGGGGTTAATTATGGCAATTGAAGAAAATATTAAAGACGATTTTGTGGATGTGCACAAATACATACACGAATTAGAAAAAAGAATATATTTCTACAATAAAAAAGTTAAGTCTCTAAGCAAAGAAATAAAAAAATTAGCAATGGAGAATCAGGCTTACAAAGATAGTCTTAAAAGTAGAGGAGTGTTGCATGAAAGCTAATTTCCAATACAAAACTGAGCCATACAACCACCAAATTGATTGTTTTTATAAATTGTACGATAAAAGTTTTGGTTCTCTGTTTATGGAAATGGGAACGGGCAAGTCAAAAACTGCGATTGACATGGTATCCAATCTTTATATAGAGGGGAAAATAAATGCAGTTTTACTTATTGCCCCAAACACAGTTCATTCACAATGGGCTAAAGAACAAATACCAGAGCATTCTTCAGTTCCTTACATGATTAAAGTATGGAAAGGTTCTTCAAGATCTAAAGGATATGAGAAAACTTTAGATAAGTTTTTTGAAACAGATTATAAATGCTTGAAATGGTTTTGTGTAAATGTAGAGGCATTCAGCACGGAAAAACAAATAGAGAGATTTAGAAGTTTTGTGAAGGAGCACAAAACTGCAATTATACTGGATGAAGCAACAACTATTAAAAATCCCTCTGCAAACAGAACTTTTAATATAACGTACAATCTAGGAAGAGTTATTAAAAAAGGTAAAAAAATTGTAGCTAGTATACCATATTCTAAGTATAGATATATTCTTACAGGTACAATGGTTACAAATTCACCCTATGATCTATGGTCTATGTTTGAATTTTTAAGTCAGGATTACTTTGATATGAATTATTACGCATTCAAAAATAGGTATGGAATTGAACGAACAGATGTAGTAAAAGACACAAACATAAAATACAAAAGACCTGTCAGTATACAAGAAATGAAGTGGATAAGGAAATTATATGAGGATAGAAATACAATAGAATATATATCAGTAGAAACAGGTGTCACAGAGAACAACATAAAATACATATTGAATAACCCTAATTTGACTTTACCTTACAAACATTTAGAAGAGCTTAAAAGTAAGATAGAAAAATACAGTTACATAGTTCGTAAAAAAGATTGCTTGGACTTACCTGAAAAGGTATATGAAAAGTTGACAGTGGAGTTATCTGCCCAACAAAAGAAAATATATAAGCAATTGGAGAAAGATTACATTGCTCAATATGAAGATAAGGCATTGAGTGTACAAAATAAATTATCTTTACTTCTAAGACTTGCACAAGTAACAGGGGGATTTTTTCCTTACTCCTTTGACACTGAAGAAGATGGTGAGATGATTGCCAAAAAAGGAGTTGTGCCAATTGGTAAAAGCGTTAAACTTGAAGCTCTTAAAAGGGATATTGAGGAAACAGACGAAAGATTGATAATATTCTCTACATTCACGGCTGAGATACAAATGTTGATTAAAGAATTGACAAAACACTTTCCAAATAAAAGAGTAGAAGCTTACTATGGAAAAACATCCTCGCATAAAAGGGCAATAATTAAGGAAGATTTCAAAGTTGGGGATATTGATATTTTAGTGGGGAATACTAGTTGTGCTGGAGTTGGGTTGAATTTACAAAAGGCTCACCTAGTGTATTATTACAGTAATAATTATTCTTTGTATTACAGGGAACAATCAGAGGATAGAGTGCATAGAATTGGTCAAACAGAAACATGTGTTTACAAAGATATAATTGCAGTGGGAACAATTGATGAAAAAATACATAAAAGTTTAAAAGAGAAAAAGAATTTACTTGAGTATTTTAGGGAACATTCAGTAAGTGATTTCATATTGGAGTATTAGATGAAAATAATGAGATGTGATAAATGTGGGGTACATTATGAAGAAAGTGAGATAAATGAAGTTCGCATTGTTGAAGTACACAGAAAAGGAAGACCTGATACTATTTCATTAGATATGTGTGTATTATGTGTAGGTATACTACTTTCAGAATGTATGGGAGAATTAGATGAAAATAATGAGATGTGACAAATGTAAAGAAGAATATGAAGGAATACAAGCAGATAAAATTAAGATTGTGGAATTACATCAAAATGACAAACACAATATAAAAAATATTGTAATGTCTTTAGATCTATGTCAAACTTGTATTAGTGAAACCATAAGATTCATGAAAGGTGAATAGCATGGAAATAATGGAGATTTTAAAAATAATATTTTTAACTGTTATAGTTATTGTTGTATTAAAATGTTTATTTAAATAAGGAGATATAAAATGCCATTGTGTGAATGTGGTTGTGGAGAATTAGCTAAAAATAGATTTATAAGTGGACATAATAGTCGTGTTAGAAAACACACAGAAGAAACTAAAAAGAAAATGAGTGAGTCTGCACAAGGAAATAAAAACTCTTTAGGGTATAGACACACAGAAGAAACTAAAAAGAAAATTAGTAATGCAAGTCAAGGACGTCAATCAATGTTAGGGCATAAACATACAGAAGAAACTAAAAATAAAATATCTAATGCACATAAAGGGGTAAAAAATCATAATTGGAAAGGAGGCATTAGAATATATTCTTCACAATATGAAAAAATAATTAGAGATCAAACAAAACAAAGAGATAATTACAAATGTCAAAATAAAAATTGTGCCAATAAATCTAATAATTTAGAAGTACATCATTTGGATGAAAATAAGCGTAACGATATAAAAAGTAATTTAATTACTTTATGTGTTTCTTGTCATAGAAAAGTTCATCACAATAAAGACTACAAAATTATTTTTAAAGGAGATATAAAATGAGTGAAGATTTAAGCTTTTTAGAAACAAGTACCCTAGACAAGGGAAACTTGACAAAATTATCAGAAAAAATTAATAGTCTTAAAAGAATAAGAACAGAAATTAAACAATGTGAATCCAGAATGAAAGATCTTAAAAATATTGAAAAGGTTATATCTGGAGAAGATATACCCCAGTTCATGAGTGCTTATGGAATTGACAGTATAAATCTTGATGATGGTTCAGGAGTAAGTGTTAAAGAATCTGTGTATGTAAGTTTACCAAAAACAGATCCAATTAAGAGAAGAAAAGTTTTAGAATGGGTAAGCGAACATGGAGGATCTGGAATTATTAAAGACAACTTAACAATTAAAGATCCAAGTTACGATATAATAAGCACATTGGACAATGCTGGTTACTCTTACGAACGTAAAAAAGATATAAACGCACTATCTTTAAAAGCATTTATTAAAAATATCCTGGGTATGCAGAAGAATTCAATACAGAAAGTTGACTTGGCTGACATACCTCCAGAGGTTAATTTATTTATAGGAAAAGAAACAAAAATTAAATAGGAGAAAAATAATGGGAACTAATTGGGATATATTAAATACATATAGAAAAATATTTGAGGGAAACAATAGTGTGTATGGTACATACATAGAAAATAAAGATAAGTTAGGAGGTAGATCATCCACCATAAATAAATTGCTCACAGAAAAAGAATATCGTAAACATTTAAATGGTGAACAAAGTTTGGGAATAGTCCCTATAGATGAAAACAACGAATGTAAATTTTGTGTAGCAGATGTAGACGACAATAAAACTGACCACACTCCATTAATTGAAAGGTTATATGACAATAATTCAATATCTCTGTTACCGTTTAGATCAAAAAGTGGTGGGTTGCATTTATATTTGTTTTTTCATACACCTATTAGTGCTGAAAAAGCTGTGAATAGCATGAAGAATTTTTTAGCTGTATTAGGTCTTCCATCATACACAGAAGTTTTCCCAAAACAAATAAAACTTAAAGAAGGGCAAGTTGGAAGTTGGATAAATCTTCCTTATTTTAATGCTTATAATACAAAAAGGTATCTGATTGGAAAAAATAACAAAGAAGTTATTTTTGAAAAAGCCTTGGAGATTATTAAAGATACAAAAATTAAGAAGTGAGGAGAAATTAATGGGGTCATATTGCTTTATACTAAATGAGAAAGAAGAGGTTATTCATACGGCAGATAGAGCTCATGTATTTGAAAATATATGGGGCTTAAATTTTAATGCTAAAACTAAAAGAGAAAAAGCTATTGCTAGCTTAGAATACAATAAATGTTGGATTGAAGATGTATTAAATTTTTTAAAGACAAGAAAAGATGAAAAAGTAATGTTCGTAGATGAATACTTCCATGATGAATTTAAGTATGAAGGAGCAAAAAATGGGTACTGATTGTCTAATATTAAATGAAAAAGAAGAAAAAATTGAATCATTGGGAAGAGCTAGTATTTTTGAGGACATTTTAGACACAGATTTTGAGTCTTTAATAAACAGAGAAGAAACAATAAAAACTTTAGATAATTACAAATTTTGGATTGAGGAGGCTACAAATTTTTTAAAAACTATAAATGATGAGAACATTATTTTTGTAAGAGACAATATTTATTACGATAGTAAAGATAGCAACAAAAAAATAGTTGAAGAAAGAAAAGGCAGCTATTTAAAATGGTTGTCAAAAAACAAGGAGTGAGGATTTAAGATGGGATATATTGTAATATTTGGAGTATTTATTCTCTTTATTTATTTAATGTCTAAGGAGTAATTAATGGAATTTATTAGAACTATAATTGATTATTCACATTTAGTGGGATTTGTATTATTTATTTTGATAGGTATACCAGCAATAATTATATATATAATATATGAAATAAGGAAAAATAAAAGTGATTAAATGTAATAGATGCGGTGAAGTATATGAAGAAAGTTGTATTAGTATTGTTATTTTTACTAGGAATCTTACATATGAAAATATAACAGAGAAATGTCTAGCTAGAGATATTTGTGAAAAGTGTATTGAAGAAATTGAAAATTTTATAAAAAGGAGTTTAACATGAGTGTAGATTTTTATAGCTGTGATTGTTGTAGAGAGTCCATATATTCGGAATATGTGGGTTCTTGCAATAAATGTTATCAAAGTCTTTGTACTAGCTGTTTAACTAATGATGATGTAAATGATAATTATGCATATTCATATGGATATAAGTTTGATAGCTCAAAACCTGAGCTTATGAAACAATATGAAAAAGAAGGTTATCGTATATACAATGAAGATGGTTCCCATATCTATGAGCAAGATGATATTCTTGATGACAGCAATATTGATTCTAAATATTGCCCTTTCTGCAATAAGGAAGCAGTATCAAGCGAGATGATAATTGATTATATGTTAGATAAGCATAAAACAACCAGAGAGATAATTGAAGAAGAAATAAAAAATAATAAAGGAGTTTAACATGAGTGAACAAAAAGAAAATTTTTTAGACGAATTTGCAGGTCAGGGGTATGATAATTTAAGCAGTGAAGATTACCAAATACCTTTTGTAAAAATTTTACAATCTCAATCTACGCAGTGCAACGTTGACGTATCAGAGGATTACATTGAAGGTGCTAAACCTGGAATGTTTTACAACACAATTACAAACAAGTTGTATGGAGACACAATGAGGCTTATTCCTGTAAATTTTGAAAAAGTTTGGATTGAGTGGAAAAAAGATAGGGGGGGATTTATTGATAGACATGAACCAAATTCATTCGTCCCAGATAAAACAGATTTTAGCAACTGGACAAATGAAGTAGGTAATACAATAACAGAATATTATAATTTCTTTTGTGTTATTGCAGACTGTCCTGAAGATGGAATTGTGGTAGTTTCAATGTCTGGAAGCACAATCAAGCAAGCAAAAAGTTGGAATAGTCAAATATCTTATACCAGGCTTCCGGATGGTAAACAAGCCCCTTATTTTAGCTCCATTTGGGAACTTAAAACAGCATTTTTCCAAAATGACAAAGGAACATGGTACTCAGTTGGAAACGTTAAAAGAATTAATTTCATAGACAAAAAAATATTTATTGGTTTTGTATCACCTGCAAAACATTCATTGGATTCATCAAAAGTTGATTACCAACAATTAACATAAAATATATCCACAAATGAAGATGCCACTATACAATATTAATTATGCCGCCACTATTTATATAGTGGCTTACTATTAAACTATAAAAGGAATCAAGGTGACTATTTCAGTAATTCAGATAAATGAGTATCGAAAAATATTTGAAGGAAATAAAAGTGCCTATGGAACACACATAGAAGATAAAACTTCGGATAATACGGATACTACTACTATAGAAAAATTAAGGGGAAAGAATACTACTAAAAAGAGACTACTTACAGAAATAGAATATTCTGATCATTTGGAAGGAATAAAGGGATTAGGTATTATCCCTATAGATGAAAACAATGAATGTAAATTTTGTGTTATAGATGTTGATGATTATAAATCTGACCATCATTCATTTATAGAGAGTATCTATGCCAACAAAATACCTTTATTGCCTTTTAGATCAAAAAGTGGGGGGTTACATCTATATTTATTTTTTGATAATCCAATTAAAGCAAAAAAAGCAATAGGGTATATGAAAAAATTGCTCACAATATTAGGGTTATCAGACAAAACAGAAGTATTTCCAAAACAAACTATACTTAAAAAAGATCAAGTAGGTAGTTGGATAAATTTACCTTATTTCAATGCTTATGAGACAAATAGATATCTTATTGGAAAAAATGGGGAACCTATCCTATTTGAAGAATCATTGGATATAATTAGAAGCAACGTAATGAGAGCAGATTCATTTGAACAGGTTTTTGATGAAATTCCATTAAACGATGCTCCACCATGTTTACAGTCTATATATTTGCAAAAAAACACAAATTTTAGAAATCAATATTTATTTAGTTTAGCGAGATATTATAAAGCAAAGTATGGAGATGATTTTGAACATAGGATAAGTGACGCTAACAACGAATTGTTGGAACCAATAACTATAGAAAGACTTCAAAAGACTGTAATTTCCAGTCATATGAAGAAAGACTACAGTTATAATTGTGCTCAAGAACCTCTTTTGTCATTATGCAATAGGTCAGAATGCAAAAAAAGAGAGTATGGTATAGGGGGAAGTTATGTAAGCCAACTTAATTTTGAAGATTTTATTCAATACAGAACTGATCCTCCATACTACGAATGGATAATCAATGGAAAAAGTTTAATGTTTTACAGTGAGGGGGATATAATTAATCAAAAAAGATTTCAGGAGTTATGCTTCAGAGAATTACGTATTTACCCTCTCAGATTAAAAGAATTTAATTGGAAAAGTATAGTAGATACTGCCCTAGAGAATATAATTATAAAAGAAGTGAGCAAAGAAGATGAAATAAGCTCAAGGAGTGTGTTCATAGATTTGCTAATAGAATTTTTTGAGGATAGAGCACAGGCAAAAAATAAAGATCAAATACTAATAGGAAGAGTTTATAAGGATACAGAAAAGGAATGTTACGTGTTTAGGGCTAAAAATTTAGTTAATTTTTTAATATACCAAAAAAACTTTAAAAACTACAACACAACTGAAATACATTCCAGACTAAAAAATATGAAAGCTGTATCTGAAAGATACTACATACCTGATAAGCAAGCAAAAATAAGGGCATGGACACTTCCTTTTGATGCATTAAGTGATTATTTTGACGATACAACAAAACAAGGTTTAGGAAATATTAAAATCAATATGGAGGAAAATTATGAGGAAGAGCTTTTTTAAGGGTGGGGAGTTATTGAGAAAAATGAGAGATGTACCACTGGGAGCAAGAACATGAAGACAAATATAATTTTTGGGAGTCCTGGCACAGGAAAAACAACTAGATTATTGGAAATACTTGATGGATTGCTAAAAGATTATTCTCCAAATGAGATAGCTTATGTAAGCTATACAAAAGAGGGGGCTTTGCAGGGAAAAAGAAGAGCTATGCATAGATTTAGTCACAAAAGCAAAGATCTCCCCTACTTTGCCACGCTACATTCTCTTGCATTTAAATCTTTGAATCTAAAAGTAACCGATGTAATAAATAGAAGGAACTACAGAAAATTCAGTGAAAAAATGGGAATGAATTTCACAGGTTATTATACAGAAGATTTAAGAAACGATAATGATAAATATCTGTTTTTTGACACATTGTATAGAAATAATAAAAGAATGGCTATATCGCACATGGATGAGCTTGACATACAAACATTGAAGTTTGTTAGGGAGAACTACCTCGCATATAGAAAAACTAACCATATAATAGACTATACAGACATGATTGAAAATTTCAATAAAGAAGGAAAAGCTATTCCAGTAAAAATTGCTATTATTGATGAAGCACAGGACTTGACAACTCTTCAGTGGAGAATGGTATGGACAGCATTTAAAAATTGCGACAGAATTTTCATTGCTGGAGATGACGATCAAGCAATTTATCAATGGAGTGGTGCGGATGTAGATTATTTTTTATCCATACAAGGTAAAATTGAGATATTAAAACATAGTCACAGACTACCTAACGAGATACTTAGATTTTCAAAAAGAATAACAGATAAAATTTCCAATAGGGTGGACAAAGATTTTGATGGAACAGGTAAAAGAGGATTTGTTGATTATATAGCTTCTTTGGAGGAAATAGATTTCAATCCAAATTCTAATGAATCGTATATGATACTTTCAAGAAACAATTATTTTCTTGGAGGTGTTGAAAAATTTATAAAAAATAAAGGCTTAATGTATAAAAGGAAAGGAAAACTATCTGCAAGTAAAAAAGATTTAAATATAATACACCTGTATGAAAAAGTCAAGAGAACTAAAATAATGTCACCTAATGAGGAACAAACATTAAAACCTCATTTAGAAGAAGGATATAATTTAAATAAAAATTGGTACGAGTCTTTAAATTGGGAAACAGATAAAATAGTTTATTTTAGGGATCTTATAGCAAATAAAACAGACTTAGATAAATGTAGGATTAAGATAGGGACAATTCACTCCGTTAAGGGGGATGAAGCAGACAATGTGATACTGCTAACAGATTTAACAAAAACAGTGTACAGTAATTTAAAAAAGCACGGAGATTCTGAGCATAGAGTATTTTATGTTGGAGCAACTAGAGCAAAGAACAATTTATTTTTAGTTCAAAGTTCAGGTAAATATGAATATAATTTTTTGGAGGGATAAATGAAAACTAGAGAAATTAACGAAAAAGATTTAGAAATGTTTAATGTATTAATGCATCTTAAAGAACAATCAAAATGTGTGGATAGACAAGTTGCTTGTATAATTGTGGACGAAGATTACAATATTGTTTCTCAAGGGGTTAACACAATAAACAATTGTGACAAAAACTGTCATGACAAAATTAACAGAGTTTGTGATGTTGAGCATGCTGAAATGATGGCAGCTAGAAATTTAAGTATGGAAAATATCACTCATTACGAATTAAAGGCTTACGTTTCTCTTTGTCCTTGCATACCTTGTCAAGAGGCTTTAAATATGTATGTTGATGAAATAGTATATTTTGGAATGACTCATAAAGATATTGACCCTGACATAGAGCACAAAATAACAAGATTTCCACACCTAAATTATGAAATATTTTGTAATGAGTATGCTGGAGATTTTGAAAGATCTATAATAAATACTTTGAATAATCTTAAAGAAAGTGTCCAGTCTGGAATATGCGAACATACAATTAAACGAATTGTTGAAACAGAAATTGAGTTAGAACAACTTAAATTATGGTTATACGAATCTAATAAAGAATTTTACAACGAATTAAGGGATAAAAGAAATTCAAAACTTAAAGAATATTTATCAGACATAGAGGAAAAATAATGGCAAATAAATATCCGGATTTGAGAGACAGTAAAATAATATCCTACGATATAGAGACATTTGACCCTGAGCTTATAGAAAAAGGTACAGGTGTATATTCCGATAATGGAAGAATTCTTGGAGTTGCTATAGCTGATGAAAAGGGGTTCAGCGAATACTATAATTTTGGGCATAGGGGGGTTAAAAAAGAAGAGAGAACCAAAAATATAAACTACATGAAGGATTGTTTAGCATTACCAAATAACAAATTAGCAACCAACTGTTTATATGACCTTGATTGGTTAGTGAATGGGTATAACTTCAAAGTAAATGGAAAATTGCATGATATACAGATTGCTGAACCTCTCCTAGATGAATACAGAACAAGCTACTCATTAGACTCTCTAGCAAAAGATTACTTGGGAAAAGAAAAATTTAAAACTGAGATAGAAGAATTCTGCCAAGAAAACAATTTGAAAGGAGATCCCAGGAAACATTTATATTTAATGCCTTACGAAATGGTAAGAAAATATGCCATGCCAGACGTAACATTACCCCTTGAAATATTTAAAAAACAATTAAAAAAATTAAAAGAACAAAAATTATTAGATTTGTATAATATGGAAATGGATCTTTTTCCTCTACTTCTTCAAATGAGAAAGACAGGAGTAAGAATAAACAAACCTCTTTTAGAGAAATCTAAAGTTGCAGTAGCTGAAGAAATTGAAATTTTAACGCAAAAATTACATGAAAATTATGGCTATTTCAATTATAACTCATCAAAACAAACAGCTGAAGTGTTTGATGCTATGAAAATTCCATACGAATTAACTGAAAAAGGAAACCCAAGTATAGATGCTAAAGCATTAAGAAAATGTGAACATCCTATAGCAAAAGATATATTGGAAGTTAAGCACAAAGAAAAACTATATTCCACATTTTTAGTTAATTCTTTTACAAATCATTCAGTTAATGGAAGAATTCATTGTTCATTTTTCCCTATGAGGTCAGAAGGATATGGAACAAAATCTGGAAGATTTTCGAGTGCACGTCCTAACTTACAACAAATACCAAGTGACAAAGATGATCCAGTAAGTTACCTTTGTAGACAATTGTTTATACCAGAAGAAAATCATTACTGGGGAAAAATTGACTACTCGCAGATAGAATATAGGTTAATTGCTCATTACGCTGTTGGAAGGAAGTCGGATGAAGTAAGAGAAAAATACAACAATGATCCAAATACAGACTACCATCAAATGATTATGGATTGGACAGGGGTAAATAGAAAGGATGCTAAAAGACTTAATTTTGGAATGGCTTATGCTATGGGAATAGGCACATGTAGTGAAATGTTCGGATGGAGCAGAAAAGAGGCTGAAGAACTAATAACCCATTATCATGAAGTAGTTCCATTTGTACGACAAACAAGAAATCAGGTTGTAAATGTTGCTAAAGGAAGAGGGTATATAAAAACAATATTAGGTAGACATGCTAGATTAAATGAAACAATGAGAAAACAAGGTAAAGAATACTCATTATTCAACAGATTGATTCAAGGATCTGCCGCAGATATGATGAAAAAAGCAATGGTTGATTGTTATAAAGCAGGTGTATTTAATACCCTTAAACCCCATCTTTGCGTACATGATGAATTGGATGTGTCAGTACCTAAAACTAAAGAAGGTATTGAAGCATTTAAAGAAATGAAGAATTTAATGGAGAATGCAATCAAATTGGATGTTCCTGTTGTTGCGGATGCTGAACTAGGGTATAATTGGTCTGATTGTACAGAGGAAAAATACAATGAAGAAAAAAATAGGTTTGGATTATGAGAGAAACAAAAATATATAGAGAATTAAAAAAATCTTTTAATATGGGGGGAGTTCCTAAAGGAGTAGCTTACAGAATAGAGACAGGAATAATTGTTGGCATACCTGATATAAGTTATACATATTGCGGAACCACTGGTTGGTGCGAACTTAAACAGACAAAGCAGCAAAAAAGTGGCAAAATAAAGATTCCTTATCGTCCTGGACAACAGTCGTTCCTAACAAACAATAGGTTTTACGGTGGAATGTGTTTTGTATTATTGTATTTAGATGATAAATATTATCTTATAAACAAAAATTTTAACGTTAAGATATTTAAAAATATATGTGAACTTATGGAAAATTGCTGTTGGAGCGGAAAAAAATTAGATCGGGAATTTTTGTCAAAATTGAGAAAGCACTGATATCAATCAGTGCTTTCCTCCCTTAAGTCATGCACTATAACTCTCTTGTTATGTGCTCTCAAAATTTGTTCTGTCATATACTCAATATGCTTATACATTTCATCAATCTGACCAGAAATAGAAATAATCTTTTCTCTTTCTGGTTTTCCTTTTAATTCTTGCACATCTATTTTGTCATAATCTGTCACATTAATTACCATTGTTGTGCAAGATGTCATCAAGAATATCAAGAGCATCGTCAACACTTTTAGCTTGTTTAAACCTTTCATCATTTTCTTTTTTATCCTTCTCTAACTTAACTCTAAGCTTTTTAATATCTTTAATATCTTTGTTATTTTCTGAAACATTCAAGTGTCTTTTCTTATATAGTTTATTAACTAAACATATAATTACTATAATAAGAAATAGATAAATAATAATTGAAATTAAAATATAGTTCATCTTTGTTACTCTGCTTTCTTTTTTATATTTTTAATAGCTCCTGAACCAAATACAGCGCCCCATACAATTGTAAATACTCCAAATGATAGAGAACACAATTTGTATAAAGACAGCATATCAATATTTATGTTCAGAATAACAATCAATTGACCTATCGCAATACTAGCTAAAACATGAATGAATGCCACTACGCCCATCCATTTTCCAGGTGTGAAATTTTTCATTTTTTTAATTCTCCTTATATATCAATATATATTCTAGGGTCAACATATCCATTATAACCGTTATCTAAATTAAGTATGTATCCTTTGTTATCTGTCTTACGATAAGCTAAATGGTTATGAGCTCCTTTACTCCAACCAGTGTTACCCATTTGACCTATGTATGTACCCTTATTTATTATTTGCCCTAATTTTAATTCTTTAGCAATATTTTTCATATGATTATGATATTCAATAAACTTTCTTTCTTGATTCCACACCAAAATCCTCCAACCATATGCAGTGTGTTTTTCAATTTTCAATATTTTTCCCGGATAAATATTAAATAAACTTTTGTCTTTATCTGTTGGTATTAGGTCAATTCCGTTATGACCTTTAATGTTGAACTTAGCATAGTACAATTCACCATTACACATAAAATCTTCACCAAATTCTTGAGTAATTTTTGCAGGACTTTTAAAACAAGATAATATCATGTAAAACTCCTTATTTCCATATTTTCATTGCAATGTTTATACCTGTTAATATGGTAACTATACAACTTATAACAATAGGCAATCTCCATGCTCTCTTTTCTTTGTCTTCTTTTGCTTCAATAATTTTTTTAATTCTTTCCTCATTTCTTATAACAATAACATTGACGGCTGTTTGAGACTTCCTAAATTCTCTAAGCTCGTCCAATATTATATTTTCGACTTCCATGTTTGCTCCTTATTATCTTATTTTAAGTGAATAAATCTGCTATCGTCTCTCCATTTTTAACATCGATACTTAACACATTCCATATATTCTCATTATTTACTAAGTTCCTATATATAGTAACATTAGGACTATTAAAATGAGCAACAGCTAAAAAATTAACCTCTGGTGAAAATCTGCTCCTTTTAGCAGTATTTGTAGGTAATGTTGTAGGATTTGTAATTTTTGTGAATGTAGTTCCAGAAATACTATATATAGTAATATAAGGTGTAGTGTTATGAGAAACAACTAAAAAATCACTGTCTGAGGAAAAAGAAACTCCATTACCTATACCAGTAGGCAATATTGCAGGATTTGTAATTTTTGTGAACGTAGTTCCAGAAATACTGTATATAGTTACATAAGGACTTAGATCATGAGCAACAGACATAAAATTACCATCAGTAGAAAAAGAAACCCCAAAACCACCACCAGTAGGTAATATTGTAGGATTTGTAATTTTTGTGAATGTAGTTCCAGAAATACTGTATATAGTTACATAAGGACTTAGATCATGAGCAACAGCTAAAAAATCACTGTTTGGAGAAAATGCTACATCGTAACCTGTAAGACTAGGTAATGTTGCAGGATTTGTAATTTTTGTGAATGTAGTTCCAGAAATACTGTATATAGTTACATAAGGACTAGTGGTATGAGCAACGGCTAAAAAATTACCATCTGGGGAAAATGCTACACCCCTACTATTTCCAGTAGGTAATGTCCCAGGATTAGTTAATTTTGTGAAAGTGGTACCTGAAATACTATATATAGTAATGTAAGGGCTAGTAAAATGAGCAACAGCTAAAAAATCACTGTTTGGAGAAAATGCTACATCCCTACCATCATCTGCTGGCAATGTTCCAGGGTTAGTGATTTTTGTGAAAGTGGTACCTGAAATACTATATATGGTTACAAAAGGGCTAATCCCATGACCAACAGCTAAAAAATTACCGTCTGGGGAAAAAGAAACACCAAGACCATCAGCTGGAGGCAAAGTTGAAGGATTATCAAGTTTCATATTTCCAATTTCATCTAATAAAGCATCAATCCCTCTATAAACTAATGATGTGTAGGATGCTCTTGATGTGGCCAATGCTCCATTACTGCCCATAGAAGACCATATTTCATCATTATACATTATTACTTGATCATCATTAGGTATAATTTGATTGTTGTAGTCTGTGGAGTATACCTCTACTGTATCACCAGGAATAGGTTTTTCAGGAAGAGTTAGATCTATACCTAAACCAATAGACAGATATTTTGCATTACTTACTAATGTACTAGGGATACTTGCTATCTGATATTTTGATAGATAATTAAGATTAGATACTCTTACATCTTCCTCATGAGTAAATGTAATAGTTGTCCCATCAGTCGTGAAAGTTGCTAAAGTTATTTGATAACTTGTAGGTACTGTAGAATTAACTGATATTGTATAAGATGGCTTTACTTCATATGAATATGTACCAGAGGATTTTATCCTTGTCCTTGTGTTTTGATCCGATTCAAAATAAGCAAGTTTCACATAATTGGTTGTTGCTCCGTCAGTGGTCACACCTACTATGCCCCAATTATTTAAACCTGTTTCAAGAGTTAGAAACATATTTATGTCAACTTGTTCAACGTCAGGTGGCAATGCCCATGTAGCAGTTCTATCAACAATGTCAACTAAAAATGGCACAATGCCCATACCTGCGGTTATATCAATTGTGTGTCCTGTTCCTTGGCTTACTACTAGTCCGTCTAATATGGCAGTATTTGTACCTACAATTTTTTCTACTGTTTGCCCTAATTGAAATTGATAATATCTCATATCTCTGAACATATCCTGGGCATAGTATCTGTCACCAATAGCAAGAGGTACACCGCCACTATATTTTGGATTATGATGATTTAACATTTAATTTTCTCCTTTTATTCTATTACTGCATATGTTATAAAGTCGCCACTTATATCTATATACCCTAAAAATATTCTATAGTATGCAGGGGCAACATCTGTTTCTAATTCTGCTACTAATTGGGATATTTCAGCAGTTGTTAAGGAATCGTTGTCAACGTCTATATAAATATTACCAGCGATTTCAATCTCAGTTCCTAAACCAATAAAATCCATACCTAATTGATCATCAATTCCATCCCCACCGAAAGTACTCCAATAATATGCAGTTGGTGTATTGCCATCACCTGTTAAAATCCAATCTGACCCAGTTCCATTTTCCAAAATCTGAGAGTCTCCTCCTGCAATTGAATCAATAATTGGTTTAACACTATCTGTCCATAAACCTCGTTTTTTATGCCCTGCAACTGCCCCGGATATGCTTTGCCTACGTTGTCTTAATGTCTTGCTTGACCTATTAACAATATTAAAATATTGCTCCCAATAAGGAAGAGTTATTTCTGGTGTTTTTTCTGGGTGTTTGAAATACCACACATCCAATATCTTTTCAAATATTTCAAGTGTGAAATTATCCATAAAATCAACTAAATCTTGCCCAGCTTCATCTAAATTTTTTCCAATCAATGGATCTGGTAAATAGTCTAAAAAACTTCTAGGAAGCATTATGTCACCTCATTAATTGTTATAGATATTCCAGTATGTGTTGTTATTTCCTCTTCTCCCAGTGTTATAGGAAATGTAGGACTTGAAAAAGTTATGTCATCAATAAATGATAATGATGATTTTATATAAGTTACAATATCGGACTCATCTATTTCATCTTCAAAATCTACAGGATTTAAATTTATTAATAATGGCTCTATCCATGTGTCTGTCTCATTGTAAGCTACGCTAAAAATAGTGTTGACCAAAGTTAGTGTATCTGAAAACCCATCATTGTCATAATTAGTTTTAACTTCTTCACCTGTCTCACTAAAAAATAATTTTATTGCTAAATTAATTCTTGCTTCTAAATCTACAAAGGTAATATCTGCCGTTCTTTTAACATCACAAACAACTGTAGGTGCTATTAAAGTAGCATCATCTGCTACTACTGTTATAGAATTCAATATAGATTTACTTGTTAATTCTGTTTCTATTTCTGTTTGTACAGTTGGTGAAACATTACCACCCCCAGATGCAATTGCAAGAACTTTTACGGATAGTACTCCTAATGCATTAGTGATAATTTGTACTTTACTGATACCACCTAATTCCAATACTAAAAATTCTCCATCTTCAGCAGTTACAAATCTATCTTTTGCTTTAAGCAATATAGGTGCTCTTACTGTTGCTATTTCAATAGATTCTTCGTCGCCTCCCCCCGTATAAACAACAGGGTTTGTAGTTGATGTTATTTCAGAACTACTTCCAGCATAAGTATTTACTATATTTAAATTTGATTGATTTGAAGTAGTTCCCCCACCAACAGCATATTCAGCAACAATATCAATTCCTATTGGAGGAATTACTCCAAATTCATTATTTCCAAACATTAGTGAAATTAGTCCATCTTGTTTATTCAGTATTTTATAATTTTTGTCTACTGCTAAACTATTTACTAGAGTTGTAACTAATGTATAAACACCATCAATTGTTACAACTAAAGTATCTTCTATAATGTTTGCATCTGGCAAAGAAAATTCTTGAAATTCAGTTGTTCCGTCTGACTGACCAATTATAACAGAATCTTTTGTTTCCTGTTGGTACATAATAGCTTCTATTGCGTATAGATTTGCAGTATGAACACCAGTACCTGCATCTGCAGTACTTACCAATATACCATTGAAGGCATTTTCAATCGAATTTGCTAAACTAAAAGTTGTTGAAGAAATATAAACAATAAAATAATCAGTATCTATACTTAATCCATCGGGAAGTGTTCCAGTAGTAGTCAATCTTACCTTTTTTCCAGTATACCCATAATCTTCTGAAGTAGTGAATACAAATTCAGAAGTCCTAGTGAAAGTTGCGGATGATGTATTATAAGTAACAGAATCTCTTGCCTCAAATCTCAAAGAACTTATTACTAAACTTCCTTGTGTAATCGCAATTAAATCTGTGACAGCAAAAGTAGTTGAATCTGGTGTTGTTGGCTTAACGTTAAATATCTGTGTTCCGTTTGAAGTTGTTGGAATACCTAATTCATAGTCAATTTGTTTTAGAGAAGCTTGTGCACTTTCTCTAGTTAATGCAGAATCTAAGAAATAATCATTGGCAACTGCATCAATTATAACAGAAAAAGTGTCTCCTAATCCTGCCATATATCGTTTAAACCATTCAGGTTTGTCCACCAATCCTGATTTATCATTTATTGAGGATAGGATAGTGTTATAAGTTTTATCAGTATATTTAAATGGGTTTGCCATTTTAAACTCCTATTGGTATATTTATTGTTGTATTTTGTTGATAATAAGCAAACAATATATAAAAAATGGATAAATCTACACTGTTTTTATTTTTTATTTCCACTTGTATTTCATTCTGACTTGTTGCCACTCTTCTCTCTTTTGTATTATCAACACCATTACCTGTATAAGTATTTCTATAAGCTATCCATTTTACAGCAGCATACTTTAAACCAATTTGAATTGCAAGACCTATTGGTGTGTTAACATAATCATTAACACCTGAACTATCAGATCGATTAAAGAACAACTTATTTTTTGAAGTAGATAATCCATTAAGCAGATCTTGTCTTACTTCCTCTTTAAGGTCACCTTGCCCATAATAAAAAAATGTGTCCCATGCTGAACTTGCCATATTTATTCACCTTTTATTGTTAAACTTAACATATTTGCTAATTGTGTTGCAAATGTAGCAATTGCCGCTTTAATTGTTCCAATACCTGACGCATTTTGTGACTCATTTCCACTTGTGGCCCCCGAAATTGTAGCCGCCATAGTAGTCCAATTAGTTAACCATGTTGTGCCTTTTAAAAATGATTCAACACCTGTATTTATAGACCATCCAACCGGACTGCTTGCTATTTTATTTCCATTAGTATCTTCAATTGTTATACCTATTAAAGTAGTTTCCATAGAGTGCTGTCCTACATTTATCTTCATATTCCAACCAGTGGATAAAGCAATGGAAAATTCTTTTATACCATTATCTTTTAATATCTGTGCCTCTTGTGTTTCACTTCTATCATCATAAATAGTCTCAATTTTTGTATTAAAGTTATAACTTGTGGGAGATTGCAAATTAAAATCATTTGCCATACCAATAATAAAAGCTCTTGCAGGATTATTATCCCTAAAACCAATTATAACATTATCTCCAACTTTTAATTCTGTCATTGAATTTTTATCTATATATGTACAAATAGCACCCTTGTCATTTGTATCCCAAGCTAATGAATCTATTGTACACAATGCTTTACCTTCTCTTAATTCTGCCACTACACCGTCAAAAAATCTATTGTATTTAGTTTCTTGAATAATAATTTTTCTAATTTCCTCATACAAATCTTTAGTATTCATATAACAAAACTCCCAAATCCAGTAATAGCATCTGCTATTTCTAAATTACATTTGTATCCATTTGAATCTATATTATGAGCAACTTTTTTTATAAAAAACTTATTCAATCCACCAAAATCATTTTTATAAAAATCAGGGAAACCATTTCCAAAATTAGCCTTCATAGGGCATGTAAATAATGGATCTCCTATTGTTTTTATATTACAAGAATATCCTAAACCCTGTGGGGCTGTCACAGTCGCAATTTTATCAAAAAAAGCACCAACTGTTGTATCTCCTATTTTGCTTGTAAATGAACTTGCCAATATAACATCCCTTGTCAATTCTTTTTGATCTGGATGGGTTCTTATGTATTCTTTTAATAGTGCCTCATCTAATCTTGATATAGTAACATTCTGATCTTCAACAGTGTAATTTGTTATTATTGACTTTCCATTTATTATTTCAATTCTATTACCATCTCCAAGTCCTGAGTCACCTATATTATGTTTCCATGTGTAATTCATAACATTTGGATAAGTTGAATTTACTCCATATTCAAATAATTTAGAACTTCCTGCTGTTCCTCCAGTAACTAATTTTTGGAAAGCAAGTGATGAACTTCCGTCAATTTGATTATTATCTACAAATAATCCTACTAGTGCACCTGTTAAACTCCATCCAAGTCTAAAAATACATCTCCATTCAAAAGCTAATCTGTTTAAAAATTTAAAAGTTGTTTCATTTTGCATTACAGCATTACTCTCTGTTAATACCTCTTTACCTTGTACAAAACTTATGAATGGAACTGAAACACCTAATTTAAGTAAAGCTGAAGCAACAGCTGTCTCTTTAGTTCCTGTTCTATACCATTCAGTATCATGCAAATTACTTTTCATTTCTGCCCCATAAAAATTACAATTATAAGTCAATACTCCATTTTGACCGCCTGAACCTCCAGGAGATTGTATATATCCTCTCAAAGCAGTTCTTATTGAATTTCCTGTAATCTCAAGAGGATTTTTTTGTAATGAAGATATAGTGCTTATACTTTCATTTTTGTATCCCCAATTCAAACTAAATGTTTTTCCATTTTTCAAGTGTCTTGAATAAATACCATAAGGATCTCTTAATGTAAGACTTCCTTTTGTCATTCTGTGAATTTCCTCTGTCACACTAAAATTAATTACGTCTTCAGATATATTCACATTTCCTTTTTCACCTTGAAATGTTATTTTGAAAAAACTGTTATCAATAGGAAAAATTGTTTCCATTCCTAATCCTCAATAGCAGGTATTTTAATACTTTTTAATTTTGAAAAATCAAAACGACTTTCAATTAATTTAACAACATTTGCTTCGTAAATTTTGTAAGCTAGATCTTCTGTAAACTCCCCATACACTTCTTTTTTAACTGCTATTTCATCAGCTAATTCATTTTTATCTTTACTTATAGTTGTAAGTATTGTATAGTTAGGTATCTTTCGTCTGTCTTTTATATTGTAAACTTTTCCATTTGCATTTGTAAAAGTGATATTATCAACATCCCCATATCTCATTAGTAGCTCCTTAAACTTGTTTGACTTAATCCAACCTGTGTTATACTTTCTACACTTCCTACCAATGAAGCAAATTGTCTATAAACTTTCTCTATTTGATTTGTTACATCTTTTTCATCCAAAGTCAACTCAATTTGAATATTTGTAAATTGTGGATTTCCTACAGCATTTGTATATTGTCCTTTATGAGTAAAACTACATTTTGAAACATACCATACTAAAGGAGCGGAACCAATCCCATAATTATAAATCACTTTTGGATTTTGTGTAAATTGTGAAGATTGGCTAAATATGTCCGCTAGTGTGTTAGTAGGATTTCTTAATACTTCGTACAATTTTAATAAATTGCTATTTCCTAACAAAGTTTGTCTTTGCACAACTGTTAAAGAAAATCCTACCTTTCTATTAGAAAAACCACCCGAGCTGATAGGAGCATAATCAAGACCCGGAATGGTCGTTTCTGCAAATAATATATTTTTATTATCGGTAATATCTCCTGGTATTGTTGGAGATGTTATCAATAAATTAGCATCTAATATAAACATATACCATGGAATTATTCTTGGAAAACTCATTATCTATCTCCCGATCCAGTTCTTTGATCTAATACAACTTGTCTCATTTGTTGTTCTATGCCCATTCCAAAATTTATTCCTGCTTGTTCAGCATTTCCTTCTGTCACATTTATATTTATACCTTCTACTTGTACAGTGATCTTTTGTCCTGCATGTATATTGCTCATTGCTTCTTGAGGTCTTTTTAAAGCAACTAGAGTATCTTCAGGGTTAGTTCTAATTACTGTTCCATCAGGACGTATTATTGCATCGTCAACATTTGTTGTTTTATTTGATTTTTTATTCCCAAAATCTCCAGATATTAATTTATTTGCAAACCCTAACAACGATTCTAAATCCTTTGTAATTTGTGTAAATGAGGCAAGTAATAATTTTAAAGCATTTCCAACTAAAAAACCTATTGCTTTACCCAACAAATTAAATGCTGGTTCTAATTTTTCTCCTAAAATATTCACTAATTTTGTAACTTGATCAAAAGCTTCTTTTAAATGTCCTATAAAAGTTTCAAATTTTTTATCTAAATCATCTATACCAAACAAACCTTCAAAAAATCCAGATAACAAAGAAGTAACAAGTTTCAATGAAACTTTTAGACTCTCAAAACCTAAAATAAGGGATCTTTGAACTATATCTGCAATTCCTTTTAGTATCTCATAAAAGGAATTAAGTACCCCTATTTTTTCTAATTCTTTAAAGAAGTCATTAAAAATAATAGATATTTCACCAATACCTTTTCCTATAAATTCAAAAAGAGGTTCTAATTTCGCCTCAAGCAATAAAAATAAAGCAACCAATTTAAATACTAAAAGATTTATTATATTTGTAATATCTATTCCAGCAAAATTAACTAAGTCTTTTAAGCTAGTTTTCAATGAGTTTATCAATGTTTTTATAAGATTTAAAACTGTTACAAATAATGTTTTAACTGCTTTAAGTACATTTACAATAACCCCTCCCCATTTAACAAACATTGCTCTATTATTTCTTGTCCAATCCAGTACTCTTTGTAAAATTGGAACCAGTTCTTTTCTTAATGGCCAAAGTAGATTTTTTGTAACTATTCTTCCGACTGCTTTAAAAGTCATACCTATTTCTGGAATTGATTTTATTGCTTTTTTTATAAGTGCAACGCTTCCTGCAATAATTCCACCAATTAAGGCTAATTTTCCAAAAGAACTTAAGATTCCTTTACTTGTTTTTTTGGCTGTCTTTTGGGTTTCTTTTGATTCTTTGTTAACTTTTTTACCAATATTTGGAATTTTAGATACTATTTTATTAACAGTAGATTCAGTTGTCTTAACAAATCCAGTGACTTCGTTACTTGCCTTATCAATTCCTTGCTTAAAAGCAGAAATATTAAAAGTTAATATAATATCTTCTTCAGCCATTCTTTCCTCTCTTTAGTAGCTTAAATATTTTTAAGCATTGGTAATAATCCATATTGACCAAATCATTATATGTGAAAGCGCTAGGATAGTCAGTATTTAAATTAGCAACTTGGATTATAAAATTATCTATATCAAAATCCAAATATTCAATGCTACTAACTAACCACAAACAACCCTCATAAGTTTGAGGGTATAGCCCTACACTAGCGCAGAAACGAAAAAATTGAGTGTGTTTATCTTAGCTTTCCATTTTTTTCCACATTTCGTACAAACTTTATCTATATCACTTTGAATCCCATATTGTAAAATTTCTTTGGCAAAATAATTCAAATCCCTGGGGTTCATTTTCTCTATTATTTTATTTCCATACAGTTTCTTTTCTTCTCTAGTAAATTCAGCTCCATTTAAATTAGTTATACATTGTACATATACAGATTTTTGTATATCTACATCGTTTTGGTAACCTAATTTATTAGACATTTCAATATAGTCTTTCAATAAGGGTATTCTCATGCTTAAAGAATTCACTGTTAATATAATATTACCATTCTTTTTATTGAGCAATTCAATGTCAATATCTTTTTTTATATTTATTTCTGTATCTTCTTCGTAATATTCTATAGATAAATCACTTATAAAATCTCTAGTATCAACATCATCTTCGAATTTACTTATTTTTGATGTTCCACAAAGTGGACAAGTATAAATACCTTCCACTCCATCGTCTTCTGGGTATTGTAATAGCATTACTTGAATTGCTAAATACTCAGCAGATTGAATTGACAACTCTCCAACTAATCTTTTTGTCTTTTCCTTATCGTCATTTATTAAGATTGTTCCAGATAAGAATTTTTTTAACGCCAGGAAGTTGTCCCCAGTGTCTGCAACTTTCCTGGTATCCATAATAACACCTGTTGTGGGTTTAATTATTTCAACCTCATATATTGGAGGATTTGTAAAAATAGGTATTGGTAACCTAATATTTTTCATGTTTTTTGCTCCTTAAATCATAAAAAATTAACTTATTTCTTGAATATCGTAAGGTAAAAGTGTTATATCTATCCTGTAATAATTAGGTGCTTCTGCAGCATATTCAGGAAGACTGTATTTTGAACACTCACATTGTAACAATGTAATTCTGTCAATCTCAGATCCTGACCCATCAACCTCAACAAGTATAACATTTTTTATCTGATTTTTAACGTACCAATCTTTAATAAATTGTTTAGTTTCACTGTCTCGTGTGTATTTAAATCCAAAATCAATTGGTGGTATGGTATCCACACCTGTTATAATAGTCTTTAACTTTGCAAATTCTGGTACTTCCGCAGTTACCTGATTTCTTTCAATAGCCCCTACGTGTACCAAATTTGCTCTTTCTAAGCCATCAATTTCTATTTTAATCTTTCTAGCCATGTCATTTTTCTGCATAATTTACTCCTGTTTTATGCTGGTAGTAATATACCAACTTTTATAAAAATACTTCCGGCTGGTGCTGGATAAGCAAAAAATACTTCTATATTTCTTTCTCCTGCTTGTATAGATATAGTTGTGTTTACTGGAGGATCGATATTAACTAAAACAGAATCTCCAAAATCAGTTAAAGAACCGTCATCATTTTGTCTTTGTGAGAAGGTCTCTCCTGAAGGAACTGTTCCAGTACTGCCACTTATCCATAAGTTAAGCATAAAATTATTTATTGCATCTTTATCAGATTTAATCTGATTAGAAGAATTTGGTGTATTCTCAGAATTTTGTAAACTATCCTCACTACTAATCTTAATAAAGTTCCTCATAAATAAACCATTTACAAATTGAAAATCTGTACTTGTTGAAGGGGTAAACATATTTCTTAACACAAATCCTGTACCAACAATATACTGAATTAAATTAACACCTGCTTGTGCAATATCTGTTCTATCTCTGTTTGTTATAATTCCAAGATTATTGTCAACAACAGAATTAACACCTAACAATGGTTCATCTTTTGTAGGTATATAGTGAATTCCTCTTGTACTTGTAGTCCTTATCCAAAGTGCCATTAAATGTCCTGAACTTGGAACCTCTCTATCAGAAGAATTAGGATCAGTTGTAAAAGGATCTGTAACACCTAACCATGTTCCAGAAAGTACTTGAAACACATCGTCTGACCTCTGATACCCATTTCCATCTTCAATTAATGAAGTTTTGTCTAAGTCATCCCCTAATGATGTAAATACAAGTGGAGTATCATTTCTTGATTTACAATACAATTCTAAAGCTTTTTGTATTGTATCTACAGTAGTTTCTACATTGGCAATCATTCTTATTGGTAATCCATCAAAAGTATCATTATCAAAACCATACTGTGCGGAAGTTGTTGGACTTGTTCCATTTGCTCCAGAAGCAAGATAAGTAACAGTTGCAACATCAACAGGAAAAGTATCTTCTATATCTGTAGGTGTTGTAGTTAACTTACTAACACTTACCCATGAAGAAGTTGCAAAAACATTTTCAACATAAAAATCAGTAACTTCTGACTCAGTTGTACACCATACTTCACCTAGAGATTCCTCAACTTCAGTAACAACTCCACTTACAGATTGTCTATAAATTCTTAATCTAAAACCTAATACATCCACTTGGGCATCGTCTGTAACAGCATTTGTTAGACCTGTTACAAAAGTAACAGTTCCAGCACTTTCATTAACTACAGTAATTTTTCTATACTCGTCAGACACTAGTGCAAATTTAACAATATCCCCTACTTTTATATCAATTACAGAATTTAATGTTACTGTGGTTGCGCCTGCCAATTCTGTTCCGTTAGTATTAGTTGTAAATCTAACCCCATTTGTAATTGTATAACCTGTTCTATTTCCACTTTCTGAAAATTCTAATTCTCCTCTATAAGCAGAATCCAATTGTAATATTTGCTCAGCAACTGTTTGTTGATCGTCTAATTGTATTGTTGCTGTAACAGCATCGTATGCTGTGCCAGTGTTTCCTACATATGCTTTTACATACAATGTTCCAGGAACATTTGCTAAATTGTCAAAAAATCCTTTTACTGCATCATTTCCATACCAATTAGAATTTATTTGATTTCCAAAAATAACTTGGAATTCTTCTGGATTGTTAACAGGATAAACTCTTTTATACCTTCTTTCAAAAAATCCTATTATTCCTGCATTGGAGAAGTCTGATGCTACAACAGCTTTGCTTTTTCTAGTTGGTGCATTTTTACCAATAACACCTAATTCACTTAATATAGCCATATTTACTCTCCTTTTTGTACTGTAAAATTCTTAGTAGATTTTTCAAAATTTCTACTTTTCAATATTTCTATTGGCAGTTTTTTACTTTCATATGCTTCAAATCTATAATACTTACCACCCCATTTATATTCTAATGCTTGATTTTTACGATGTTTTAAATATACACTTTGTTCATATTTTAAGGCTGTGCTATTTCCACCGTCAGATTTTGGCTTATCAACTTTACTAATTTTTGATTTGTCCATATTTCCTCCTTAACTTCTAATTTAATTATATATATTAGTCCTACTATTGGGCTGTCGTATCCTTCCAACTCAATAAATTCAGGCTCTCCATTAAAAGATATATCGTATTTTTGTCCATTTATCCACAATATTTTTCTTGCTATTACGTTTCTAACTAATTGACTCATAAAAGTCAATATGTCGTTTTCCATTCTAGTAATACATGCTACTTGAAACATGTATTCATATATTTGATCATCCTTCCTTGCATAAGCTGAACCATCTTCTTTAGTATTGAATACAGTTTCAACTTTACCCCCTCTTAATATAGGATTAGGGGTATATCCTGTAATGCTTATAGAAGGTGTATTATATATTTGTTGATTTACACCATATCTTACTGGAATTGTAAGATAACAATTAGCATCTGTAAAGTCATTTACAATTTCATCTCCATCTAAACCATCTGCTAATTTAAAATATCTTTCATCATTATCCTCTAAAACATGTGTTTCACTATTTACTCCATCCTCTATCTTAATAACTGAATGTCTATCAATATACGTTAATGCAGTGTCAGCTAATTGATTTAATGCTATTTCATCATCTCCACTATCTGCATCTAATGTGCCTAATGAAAAACCATTCCCTATTAATTCAGTTATCTCAGTCTCTATAAGATCTTGTATTGATATAAATATATCAACAGGTATTTCATCAAGTACAGCTAAACAATGACTACAAATTAATCTATCAAATGAAGTTCCATAATAAGTTATTTTTATCTTTTCAATAGTACTTATTTCATCTAATCTGAAATATTGATCAATCATATAAGGAAAAAGATCTATTTCATATTCATGACTATCATTAAATGCTATTGTATATAATCCGCTTGTATTCTTATTAAACGACGAATAAAAATGACACACAACATAAGAATAGTCTGACACATCAATTGACAATCCATCTTTTTCAATATAATCTCCAGAATCAGTAAAAGAAAACTGAACACTTTCTGTATTGTGATAACCAGCAATAAAATCTGATATTTCAACAGTTCCTACAACAGTGGCGTTATTATATGCTGTGAAACCTGTTACACTGTTAAATTCATCTATAACTAAATTCATCTCTCTTTTAACTCCACATCAAAAGTTTTTCCATCAATCTTTATTTTAGGGATTGCTTTTTTATAATTTTTTAAAACAATCTCCATTGCAGGTCTTTTAGGAGGTAAAATTCTTTTAGAATATTCATGATAAACAAATAATTTTTTCAAAGAAACAGTTTTACTCCAATGCATTCCATTCCTTGGAGAGATTTTTACCCCATTTTTAATACTTGTAATTTTCATCATATTTGCGTATGAATTTTTTCTACTTTTTCCTTTCCCCACCAAAGGTTTATCTGGATTATCAAATCCTTGATTACTTTTCTTTTTTATTGTCTTTGGAGTGAGTCTTTTTAATCCTAAAGAATCATTAAGAATACCCTCTTTAAAATTATTAACTATTACCTTGCCTTGTCTTTTAGCATATCTAGTCAATAAAACTTCAATTTTTTGAGGGGAGCTTTTGAATTCTTTAAATCTTTTCTTAAAGAAGTTTGTAAATTTAATCATTTATTTTTTACTCAACCCAATAACATAATACAAATAATCATTCCCCATTTGAATTCTTTTATTTTTACCCGTAATAATATAAGTTTCATCCATAACAATAGCTGTATCTCTTGTTTCATCAATATCATTAAAATCATAGCCATTATCAAGAAAATCTTTTCTGCTGAACCAGGCTATTAAATCGTGTTGTTCTAAAAACCCAGCAAGTTCTATTTGGTCAACTGTAGGATCAAATTGCACAGGATTAGCTTTTAAATTTAAAGTTGTTTCCCTGCTTCTTGCTTTAATACTGTTAAGCTTATCCCTTACAATATTACTTTCGTCCCTGAATTTTAATTGTATAAACATTCCATTATCATTAACTATATTTTGAATATCTTTTAATGCCTCACATAGATCAAGGTATCTATAAGGAGTCAAATCAGAAAAAATAACATTAAAAGTTCCTGTATCTAAAGGAAGCTGATTTATTTCAATTGTTGTTTCATCCGTTATACTTGTAATTTTTGTACACGACTTTAATGCTTCAGAATAAGCATACAAACCAACAAACAATTTATTGCTATCTTTTATTGTAGTTGTATCCAAAATAACTTCTGTATCTAATTCATCTAATGTACAACTGAAAGTTATATTCATCAAATAACCCCACTTCTATAATTTCCAATCATTGTGTTACATCTTTGGGCTATCTGTCTTCTTATATTTGTGTACTTTCCAATACTTCCATATTTTCTTATGAATGCCTCGGAGGATACATTTCCTCCTCCACTTCTTCCCTCAATCCAGGTACAAATTTCTATAACTGTTAGGTATCCTATTAATTCATTTACATCGTCGGGTATGTCATCATTCGAATATCCCATAGTATAAGTTACTTTTATATTTCTAGTTCCTCTTGGAAAAGTAGTTCTATAGTAACCTTCTGCAAAATTATATTTTGATTTTAAAATTCCTTCTCCAGATATCAATTCTAAATTAGCTAAAGAAGGGGTATACACAGACTCAGTATTTACATAGGTAATTTCGGTAATTTCAATAATATTTCTATCTGGAAGAAAAATAATATCTTTGTTTGTACCATTTATGTAAACTGTTTTTGAAATATTGCCACTTACAGAAATACCTAATATTTTATTTATTATAGTAGGAATTATATAATTGTCCCTTCTGTTTTGAATCCATATGTCAGATATAACAGATTGGTCAATACAATATCCTTCAAGCAAATCCCTTATTTCTGCAATAGTTATTAAAGCCATTGTAACCCCTTTCTTAACTTATTTTTTAAGTTTATATATTTTAAAATGATTTTTGATAAGTTGGCTCTCCTGGTATTTATTTTTAGGATATGCAAGACCCTTATCAATTGATATTTTAGTCCCATCATCTAAAATAAGGTTAAAACTTTTATTAGAGTATTCACTGCAATAGTACCAATAAAAGTTTTTTGGTTTACTTTCGCCTCTTTTAAATCCGCAAGATTTATATTTATCAATCTCATTTTTTGAAACTTCTACTATACCATTTTTTGACTGTATCTCTTCTTTTTTTCCCTTGTAATTAAGTATAAGGGTATATTTACCTTTAACTGTTATTTGGGGCAAATACATTTTAATCTTTTTTTCACCTTCATCTTTCTCGGATTCTTTTAATTTTATTTTAGGAGAAGAGTCTTTCAACTCTTCTTCCCTTTCTTTTGTAGTTTTTACTGGCATTATGCTGTCCTTACACCACGTTTGTATATTGATGTTCTTTCAAAAGATGGAGTTAAAGCCAAATAAGATTTAATCAACATTGGTATATTATCGTCTGTTCTTGCAAGTTGTTCAATTGTAACAATTCCACTGAATCGGGATCCACCTGAATTTGTAAAAGGTACTTTACCAAGACCTTGAATAGGATCTAAGTCCCACAAGAAAACTTGTTCAGGTACGTCATGGGCTGTTTCTTTTTCAAGTTGTACATCAGATTGCATTGAAGTAGGTACACTTGTATCTGCTGCTAATGGGTTAGTTAGAAATGTATAAGATTCTGTTTTACCTGTTATTGTACCAACGGCATTGTATTCATCTGCTGCTACTACTCTTACAAGAGTTTTATCTACACTAGTTGTTCCACTAGAATATATCTTATATCTGTATGCATTTGCTACAAATTCCCATGTGATTGTTAATGTTGAAGTAGTTCCTGTTGTTACTTGTGTAATTTCCGCACTTGCTAGTTGTTCCCCTTCTTCAGTAACAGCTGCAATTTGAATATAATAAGTATCCGCTGCAACAGTACCACCAGTAGCAGCTGTTGAACTTCCAAGAGTACCATAATAGGTAGTTAGAGCAGTATCTTCATTAGTAGGTCGTGTTCCTGTTGATTCAATAATTGGTATATCCCTATACGCATTCAATCTCCAACCACCATTTATATTTACCTGAGTAAGTCCCCCTTGTAATAAACCTTGGTTAAGTCTTACGTTGTCTAATAATTGAGAAGTTTTTGATAATAGTTCAGGGGACATTATTAAACATCTTTTGTGTCTAGCTCCTCCTGCTCTATTTGATTTATCAATCATTGTGTCAAAAGTTGAAAGATCTGCAAGAGTGTCTCCGTACCTATCAGTTGGTAAAAGTCTATTTGTAGAAATCAATGTATCAAGACCATCAAATTCATATGGATTAGCAGTACCATTACCGTACACAATAGTGTTTATAAGATCATATATATGCTGTTGCAGTAAATTCTCTGTCTCATACGCTGCTGCATCAATGTATTCTTGTGAAGTATCTTGTAAGAAATTTGTAATTTCTCCTTTTCTTCTTATAATCTTAAGTTGTACATTGTCTCTTATTGTTTGTGAATTTGAAGTAATAGTACTTGCTGCCTCGCCCATTGCACCACCTGTTCTTGGAAGTGCTGTTAAACGGTTGAATTCATGTGTTTTACCTGCAATTTTTTTCATGTAAACTAATGCCATTTCAGGACTAAGCCTGATAATAGTATTTGTAATCTCTTTCTCTAAATTTTGAGGGATTAATGCTTCACCAACTCCAGTTGCTGAGGTAAGTGCTTTTTGTAATAGATTGCTTTCTCTATATTTATTGTATTGATTAATTAAACTATTCATTTTATTTGTCCTCCTGTACAGCTTTTGGCAACCAAGAAGTTATTCCCTTTTGAACTTGCTCATGATTGCTTCCTTTGTAAATATACTCTTCTTCAGTTACTTCTTTACGTTCCCCTAATGCCTTCTTAATATAATCCATTGTTTCTTTTAGTTCTGAATTATCTCTAACAGGTTTATCCTTTTCAACTGATTTTTCAACTTTTAATATTTCATCAGCAACTCCAAGTCCTTTTAAAACATCACTAAGAACATTTTCAGATTCATCTTGTCTTTTACTAATAGATTTAACAACATTTGTTAATTCAGATAATGCAGCCGCAATTTTGTCTTCCCCAGTACTTTTTTGTGCTTCTTTATTTTGGGCTATTAAAAATTCTAATGCTTTAGCAACTGAGTCCATATTTGATTTTGACTCTTCTGGTATATCCCCAACTATCTTTTCCTCTGCTTTATCATTTGCAGTAGTTCCATCTGTTGGAGATTTTTCAATACCTTTTTCAGTCATTTTATCTTCTTTATTATCATCCATGTATTCTTCTTTTTTTGCCATTTTTTCCTCCTTTGGCATACTTTCTTTTGGGTCTTGTAATGTTGTATCATCAATTGCTCCCATAGCTAACAATTCATTTAGCAATGCTTGTATGTTGTTAACCACTGCAACTTCTTGACTTGTTATTGTTCCTTTTTTTACTTCTTTTTCTTCAGCCATTTTACAGCCTCCTTGCAAAAGATTTTTGAAGTTCTCCAAGTTCTGTTACAAGATCTTTGTAAACTTGGTTTTTATTTCTTTCTTCTTTAGCTAGTGTTTTATTCTTAAAAACAGTTTCACTTTCAGCTACTAAATTCATCATTGCAAATTTATATTCATCAAAGATAATTCCAAGTCTTTCAGTTTTCATATCCCATTTGTCAACCATAACTTCATTAACAGATTTTTCTAATGCATCTTGCACATCAAACTTTTTTGACCAGTATTTATCTTTTAGTTCCTTATCTTTTAATACTTTATCTAATTTTCCATTTATATTGTCCTGAGTTATTTTCTCTCTCCAAGGAGGTAATACATCCAAAGCTTTATACACAGCGTTTGCAATGCTAGTCATATAAGCTGGACGTGGCACTAATACAACACCATCAAGCATAATATCATCAAGAACAGTATCTCCTTTAGCTGTCATTATTATTCCATTTTCTGGTATAATCCCCTCTATGGAAAATCCCATTTGTTTAGGCTTTCTGTAAGGGGGTAAACCTAAAGATTGCTTCCACAAATTATTTATTTTCTCTAGTTTGTATTGTCCTGGATCATCATATTCATCATAAAGTCTGTAACTTGTCCACCAGTCACCAGACTTATTGATTTCCCCTTTTTCTAATATACCTATATCCTCACTTTGTTTAATCCCATGGATATCTGGATACAATAAAATATCACCAGAATTTGCTTGCTCCATAAACTTACAAACAGCTTTTTCGCTCATTCTTTCTTTATGTGCATCTTCTTTTAATCCAGACGATACCCCCTCAAAATATCTTCTTTTTTTACCATCTATTTCTTTTTCAACTAGCATAGTACTGACTAAACTATTAGATCCAATTGGACTTCTTTCTTGAATATTAGGTTGAAAATGAAAAGATATTTTTTTATTCATTTATTTCTCCTATAGTGTGTGATCCCCCGACTTAATAATCGGGGGTATATTTTTAAGATTCTTTTGATTCTTCTGGTATATCTTCAACACAATCAAGTATTTTCTGTATACCTAACATATTTTTTAAACCTTCTTTTCTTAAAGCACTGTCACATAAAAATTCCACTGCTTTTTTACCTTCTTGATCTACAATAATTTTCATTATTTGCTCCTTTAATTTTATTTTAATTGCCCCTAATTAGGGGCTTTTTGTTTATACTGTTTGTGTATTCATTTCTTCATCTACATTAGCAAGTGCTGTGTCTCTTGCTGTCATTGTTAGGAATGTCCAAATAATCACCATGCCATTTTTCATTGTGAAATGTATCTCGTAGCTTGGAGGTACATCCATTGGCTCATAACTTTGAACCTCAGCTTTATTTATCCTTACTGAATTATCTGGATTTTTAAGAAATCCACATTCTGAAGAACAAACCATATTCATTGTCTCAACTGTGTTAATTTCAACAATACAACTCATAATTTCTCCTTTTTTGTTATATTTTTATATTATTTACTACATGGACAGCATTTTTCAGGAATGCATGTCTCATCAATGATCTCAACAAAAAGATGCGCTAAAGGGTCAAGTGGCTCTTCAATCCTAAAAATTAACTCCATGCCACATCCAATTGGTGCGTAATCAAGAATGTAATCCCCAGAATTAACAATGTTCAGAAAATTGTTAGTCCTAAAATGAGAATCATTAATGCTCATTGTCTCAACTTGCAAAATAAAAGCTGGTGCATCCGACCTGACAATTATTGCTTTCTCACACCCTTTGACTTTGTACCTTACGGTCTTATGTCTGTCTTCTTCACTAAAAATTATTGTACTCATTGTTCTTTCCTCTCCTTAAATTAATTGTTTTATTAAACTGCCATTGAAAAATCAGCAACCTACATCATCATGCCCCAAAAGATCCAAACCTGTTAGATCCGTGTATAGAGACATAGTCACCCGCAATACCAGCGGTTATATCAAGCGTATTCTTCCTACCAACGACTGCCCCAAAACATAGACCACCATCAAAGTCAGTGAATGGGGTGATTGGATTTGTTGAAAGTCCTGCCTGAGCATCCAATAATGTGCCATACTCTCTGTCTGCACGAATTAGAAACACATCGAAAGACGTTCTGAATGGGAATATACAAAAGTAATGTATACCAAATTGTGTATTGTTGCTCAAAGGTGCAAGCGTTCCACTGCCATCATCAAACACGGTAAAATCAATATCACTAACAACCGTATCGAAAACTACTTTGCCTTGGCCGGCTGACCTGTGAACAGGAGTAAAAGAGAAGCCCACTCCACCTGCGGGTTGAGCTATGTTGACGAGGTTTCTGTTTGTTGATGTACCACCTAAAACTTCTAAAACAAAATCCACCATATCAACTTTTAAATTAGTACCGTTTGGCGTAAGAAGTACATTGTCTTGTCTTAGTGCAGAAAAGGCCAATAGCTGACCGGCGTAATCATGGCTAGTTTCGTTAACCATTGGCATCGTCTGAGCGCTGTCGATAACAAGATTATTTCTGTGCCATAATCGACCAATTGGTATTTCGTTATCAAGTACTATTCTAGTGAATGGTTCTTTCGAAGTTATAAGCGCTTTTGTGCTAATATTATATGCTATATATGAGAACGGATTATTGGAAATGTCGGGTAAAGTATTACCTGTGGTAGCTGGTACAGTTCTTATAAATCGGATAATATCTCCGGTACGGTCTACACTACCAATCCTAAATTCTACGGTATCAAACGTTGCAGCATCGCCGCCATTAATTGTTAGTATGTCAGGGTTAGTCCAAGAAACTATACCGGACTCATTTAGTGAAGCCACAAGGGGATCACCCGACGATGACAAAAGATTATCAACAGCTTGAAATACAACTTGCTCTGTGTTTGTTATATCAGTGGCATCCCCCTTAACAAATGCAATGTGCGTAAATGCTGCATTAGTGTTATCAGGATTTACCTCTGTATCCTCTTCGCCCTGCCTAGTCTGCGCCTCGTTTAGTGAGTTGTAGGCCTGCTTTCCTCGCTGCGCCCCTTCAAAATTTGAAGAACCATAATGATACACTTTATATATTGACCACTGATCCGCACCAATAGCGGTTTTACCACCAGCACCGTCATCAATAAACCCCACTTCAAATGCTGGTAGATCTTCAAATGGCCCTGAGCTTGAGTAAGTGAAATACTGAGTAACTGCTGTCTGAGGATCAAGCCCCTTGTTTGGCTCCGATAGACTGTTATATCCCATAAATCGCCAAAAAATACCAGCTTCCCTTGTATATAAAAGAGTTCCAGGGGTGAGCGTTACCCCACCATCTGCTATCCTGAAAGATGTAGCCCGTGAGTTTGCGAAATCATAAAGCGTTTTTCCAAAGTTATAGCCAAACCACCAGAAATTTCCAAAAACAGAACTCAACTGCAAAGGCACAACTTCATCAGTAAATGCTTTGCCAAGAATACCAAATACAGTTAGATCGTACTCTTCCAACGTAAAATGATACTCATATTCAGGTTGTCCAGTTCCGTCATCTTTAACACCTATCCAATAGGTAAACCCCGGAGGAATGTTATGGACAATACCCGCTGTGATTGGCACCTCCATTTTTGACTCTGTAATAGCAGAAGGCACAGATACATCAACTGTTACTAATGTGTAAGGGGCTTTCACTTTTATTTTAGTGTCGTCACCGGGGTCAATCTCTAAGATATTCCTTGTGTCAGAAATTATACCAGTTGTATTGGATCGGTAAATTCTTTGTCCCTGTTCGGGTGTAAAATTATATGACATTTTTGTCTCCTAATTTCAGATAATGAAATAGTTAACACCGTTGGTGTACATAGTCACAGAGGCGTTATCTGTATCTAACAGGTACGTGTCCAGACCGTTAATTTTTGCTGTGCCTTCTGTATCTAATGTCAACGTATTAGTACCACAGCCTCCAGCCTCATCAATAACAATAAATTCCACTACCTCCGTTAGACTTCCGAGTGCAAGTGTTAATGTTGAAAGGGTTAATGTCACTGGAGCGCCTGTTGCTGTGTATGCGTAGATACCCGACTGGCCTAATGTTCCTGTTGTGGTTGTTGCTGCAAAAGAAAGGCGTTTAAGTCCATCCGAAACTATTCTTTCAGGTGTGTGGACTTGAATCGAACCCACAATTAAATCAGAAGTAACAGTATGTGCAACGCTAACAATATGATTCGGAGATGCTGGTGCAAACTTTGTTAATGCTCCCGCAACAGTTGAACTCAAATATAATTGATCACCAACTAGCCATGAAGACGTATTTAAAAACTCAATAAGTCCGAATGCTGATATATATCCTATTTCACCATCAAGAATTAATGTCTCGTTAACAATTCCAGCAACTTGCGAAGTAGCCAAACTATCTGACCTTGCAAGTCTTACCGTTGGAAGACCAGAAGCACTACCGTTTATATAAACTGCTTCACCGCTTGAAATAGTTGTTCCTTGATCATTCTGAACTCTTACAAGCAGATCACGACCTATGCCGACTGTGACATTACTATCCTCATTATAATATGATAATGCTTTATCACCATCATCATAAAATACTGTACCTTCAGAATAATTAGGTGCTGCTATTGTGGAAAATATAGCGCTGTGATTTACAGCAAGTCCACTTTCTGGGCCTGTACCATGCACTTGTACGGCTTCTGTTCTTGTATAGGGTAAGAGTTCAGTACCTTCATTTACCTGAAATCCCCACACATATATAGTCCCTGATGATAATGTAACATTTGTTATGTCTAACCAGTTTTGTGCACCTGCTACAAATTGACCTGAATACCGTTGAAGATCATCAGTGACATTAACATATATATCCTCAACTGACCCGTCACCGAGGTCAAAACGAACGAGTCTAGTTGATACTAAAGCTCTGGCCCAGAATGATACGGTATACGTACTACCTTCAGCTATCGTAAAAAATTGCCTTGTCGCTATTCCATTTGTTCCTGTAAAAGCCCATGTATCAGCGTTCAATGTTCCATCTGGCGCAAGAGTGGTATTTGCTGTTTTTACAACTATAGATGGGTTATCTGTCCAAACTGCATTGGTTGTGTCTTCAGACCATTTTAATAGATTCTGTAACCGACCGAAACCACCATAAGGAGTTGCTATGGTATTCTTAAAATCTATATTGGATTCTGTATTAATTGCTATATCTGTATTAATTCCTAAAGCATAATCATTAGAAATTTTATATACATCATCCTCGTCAATACCAGATGAAAAAACGGTTCCTGTATTTGTCCTCACATAATGAGTAACAGCAGAACCAAGTCCAATCTGTTCAAAAGTTGTACCTGTCGTTGAATCGCTGGTGGTTGTTCCTTCTGAGATATGCAGGGTTGAAACTGGAAGCGGTTTATTAACTCCTATATTTGCACCTGCCCCAGTTGCTAGTATTAAATCGACACCAGCTTCTGTGCTGATACTAAAGTTGTTAAGAGTTTCATTATATATGATATCTGCTGTGATTGCTGAGGCGCTATTGTGAAAAATAGTTGACGCACTTCCGGTTGCTGAACCAGAATAAATATTTAATGAGCTATCATCGGTTGACCTGATAAATGTAAACCTGCCACCAGAGCCAACAGTGCCAATGGAGACATCACCACTTCCCAATATTCTCATAAGTTCATCAGATGTGGTTGAACTCGTTCCTGCGTAAAATACATGGTCTGCTATAACATCATCTACCTGATACCTAAGTGATCCACCATTTACACCGAAACCATAGAATTGATTATCATTGCTTGGTCCACTCCAAAGCACTATTTTACGACTTGCTGTAGCCTGTTCAAAGTGTAATGGTGCTTGCGGGTCAGAGTTACCAATACCAACATATGTATTTGTGT
>Ga0209272_10000213_pt1 | contig 61326 bp, 55 predicted proteins | sample tdDd002_FD_187125 | JGI IMG/M metagenome (GOLD analysis project Ga0209272, IMG submission 187125) | Marine sediment microbial communities from the Atlantic coast under amendment with organic carbon and nitrate - tdDd00.2 (SPAdes)... | ecosystem: Environmental > Aquatic > Marine > Coastal >...
CCAGAAATAAGGCCTCTGTAAGCCTCGCATGGTTGATTGAGTTAAGGTTTATACTAGTGAATGAAAGGACTGCAAGAAAAATGGATTAGGTTGATGGGTGGTTGATGCCCGATTAAACCATTTTTCAAGGTGTATCGTTGTCTATTTTATAGGGTATCGGCATAGCTTCGCTTCCTCGGTCACAGAAAATACTTCTGCCGATATTCTTTAAACATTTCCTAACAAGAAAAGTTTAACACTTCTCATGTCTGTTTCGATAGTTTTATTTGGGTAGCAATCTAATTTCTATAAGGATAACTTTACTTATCCATATACACCGAATAATGCAGGGCAAACTTTTTTAGCATTTTCTAAACGGTAAATAAAATTTCGGGACATTTCCCCAATTGAGCAAATTTGATAGCCTATTACTTAGACTGAATCTAATTTATTTTGGTGAGAGGGCATTCTTAGCTGATCAACCTACACTTTATCCTGATTACCAATAGATAAGAAAAATTAAACACTGCCCTTTTGTTTATTTAATTTTAAATTGACTTCTCAAACCTCACTCCTAATTGTCTTATATCCTTTAGCTTACATCTATTAATCTGAAATTACTACAGGTGATTAAAACACAAAATTTCTCCTTTAAATAATGATAATTATTGATGAAAACATTCTATACATGTTTCTTTCCTACCTGCTGACTAAAGTTAAAAAACCCATCAGGAAAATAATTCCTGACGGGTTTAATACAAATTCACCTCCTTAAAAAGAAAACTTACTGTGCATCAACCACAGCTATAGTGACCATATTTACAATTTCGCGAACCGAACTCTCCAATGGAACAATATGTATGGATTTATTCATGCCCAAAAGGATTGGACCAATCGCCTCGGCACCACCAATTTCCTGCATCATTTTGTATGCAATATTACCACTACTCAAATTCGGGAAAATTATTGTATTTACCTTTCGCCAACCTAATTTTGAGAATGGGAACATTTTAGTTCGAAGTTCGGCATTCAAAGCAAAATTCATTTGAATATCTCCATCTACAATTAAATCGGGATGCTCGTGGTGAAGAATCTCTACTGCTTTCTGAACACGACAAGGACTTCCCTCTCGTAAGGATCCAAAATTGGAATAGGAAACCATGGCAATTACTGGTTCAATATTAAATTTTCGAACTGCCTCAGCTGTAAGTAAAGTGGTATCAACCAAGGTTTGAGCATCAGGACGAGGATTTACCGTAGTATCCGAAAAGAAAATTGGTCCCTGCTTGGTCATCAGCAAATACATACCTGCAATGTGATTGATATCGGACTTGATACCCACTGTTTGAATGGCAGGGCGAATGGTATCTGCATATTTTGAGGTTGAACCGCTAATGAAAGCATCGGCTTCTCCTGTTTCAACCATCATGGCACCAAAAAAGTTTCGATTGGTCATTTTATCCACCGCTTCGGTATAGGTTAAGCCTTTTCGGTTGCGCTTACGAAACAAAATTTTCGCATACTCTTCCCTCCTGGTTCTCTCCTCAATAGCTCTCCAATTAATAATAGGTACACCTTCTAAATCCAAATCATTCTCTTTAATCAATTTATTGATATGCTCTGGATTACCCAATAAAATAGGTCTTGCAATTCCCTCATGAAGAACCGTTTGAGCTGCCTTTAGCACTTTAAAGTTAGCACCTTCGGCAAATACCACACGCTTAGGATTTCGTTTGGCTTTATCGGTTAAGGCTCGCAAGAGTTTGTTGTCTCGTCCCATGCGCTTCTCCAAGTCATTTTTGTACTTCTCCCAATCGTGAATTGGTTCCTGAGCAATGCCAGAATCCATGGCAGCTTTTGCAACAGCTGGTGCTACAACAGTCAACAAACGTGGATCCAATGGTTTCGGAATGATGTAATCCTTACCATAGGTCAAATTCATTTCGTGATAGGCTGTGTTCACAATATCTGGTACATCTTCTTTAGCCAATTCAGCCAGTGCTTTTACCGCAGCAATCTTCATATCTTCGTTAATTCCAGTTGCCTTTACATCCAGAGCTCCACGGAAAATAAATGGAAATCCTAACACATTGTTCACCTGATTTGGATGATCCGATCGACCGGTTGCCATAATCAAATCCTTACGGGTTTTCATGGCCAATTCGTAAGCAATTTCTGGATTTGGATTGGCCATAGCGAAAACAATTGGATTTGGCGCCATGGTCTTTATCATCTCAGGACTCAATAAATCGGCCACCGATAAACCCAGAAACATATCTGCTCCCTTCATTGCTTCTTCCAGAGTTTCTGCTTTATCATTTGTGGCAAACTCTTTTTTAACGCCACTCAAATTAGGTCTCGATTTGTGAATTACTCCCTTACTATCGAGCATTACTACATTCTTTTTCTTGATGCCCAAAGAAATGTACAAACGAGTACAGGCTACTGCCGATGCTCCTGCACCACTCACCACCAACTTGATATCGCCCAGCTTCTTCTTCTGTATCTCAGCAGCATTCAGCAATCCAGCAGCAGAAATAATTGCGGTTCCGTGCTGATCGTCGTGCATGATAGGAATATTCAACTCTTTCTTTAATCGATCTTCAATAGCGAAACACTCTGGTGCTTTAATATCTTCGAGATTGATTCCACCAAAGGTTGGCGCAATTCCCTTAACTATTTTTACAAATTCATCTACATCTTTGCTGTCTACCTCAATATCGAATACATCGATATCGGCAAATATTTTAAACAGCAAACCTTTTCCTTCCATTACCGGCTTACCTGCTTCGGCACCTATATCGCCTAAGCCCAAAACAGCTGTACCATTCGAAATTACTGCCACCAGATTTCCTTTGGCGGTATACTTGTACACATCTTTAGGGTTTGCCTCAATCTCGAGACAAGGCTCTGCCACCCCTGGCGAATAGGCAAGCGACAAATCTAACTGTGTTGAATGTGGTTTGGTTGGGATCACCTCAATTTTCCCGGGTCGATTGCCTTCGTGATATCGAAGAGCATCCTCTTTGGTAAATTTAGCCATGGCTAATGTTTTGGAATGGAATTGTTTTTTGCTTTTGAGAATGTGTGCATAAGAAGTTTTGCACATGGAGAGGACTGATAGGCGAAGCTATGTTGAGTGTATCGTAAAACGGTTCAACTTCACAATCCTGCTTGGGTAAGTTTTACTCTATTAAAATTCCGACATTATTGGCTGAATGGAAAGAGGTAAAAGAATGTTGTTCAGCATGATTTTGAATAAATAGCTCACCCATTTTTAAATATACCTCACCCTAGCCCTCTCCTTAAAGGAGAGGGAACCGGAACTGCTAATTTTTGTGGAATACTCCCCTTCTCCTTGAGGAGAAGGGGTCGGGGGATGAGGTGTTAAAGCACAAAAAACCACCAGAATTATTAACTATCTGGCGGTATATATTGTTCTAAGGTTTTTTATTGATAGTCGTAAACATGCCAAGCATCTCAAAGATGCTAGGCATGTCCTAAACTATAGAATACCTCTAAATTCAAAGTCTTTGAGTAGAACATCCGGTTCAACTCCTTTATCCAAATTACTGCCTCCGAATTGAATAAATTCCTTTGGAGAAACGTATATCATTAACTTGGTATTTGGCAATTCGTAGGATAAAAAATCACCATAGTAACGGATGTGCTCACCTGTTGCCTTATTGCCAACAATGCTTCCCAATTGATTTTCTTTGACTATACCCGCAAAGGTTGCTGCAGCGCTGTTTGAGCGTTCATTAATTACAACAAATACATCACCCGTGAATGCAGATTCTTTGACTCTTGGTTCATGAATGAAGGTTTCGCTGTTTAAATATACCAGAGTATCATTTGGCAAATTAGCTATAAGAGCATAAGATTCTGGACGCTTCTGTTTGTAGTTGGCTTTCAGCTCTTCACTCACTTTAACGCCAATGCTTTTGTATTGCGAGTAAGATTTATCGGTCAGATAATTCAGTAAACTATCAACTCCACGGCTTCTGCCACCCGGATTGTTGCGAACATCAATAATCAATTGCCGAGAGCCTTTGACTTTGATCTCTTCGAATGCTTCCTTTAAAAAAGCATTGTATTTTTCACCGCCATAAAAGGAGGCAATTTTTAACTTTGCCAACTTATTGTCATCAGAAAAATTCAATTGATAGTATTCCGGTTTTTGCGAACTTGCATACTTTTTCTTCAATTCGAAATAGGTAGCGTTGTTTACCGCAGCTATCTTAACAAGAGAATCAACATCTGATACTTGTAACTGATAGTTTTGCACTTCTCCATACAAAGCCCAAAAGCACATGGCAAACAACTTCTCTACCGATTGATCACTGCACTCACGCTCACGCACACCAGCAATACTTCGTATATCGACTATAATTTGCTCAGAACTAATGCCATTGATAGCCAAGACTTGTTTCCCGGCAATAGCAAGAGTTCTGTCTTCTCCAAAATATTCGTTTACATACAGTTTATGCCCCTTAATTGTAATGGAGAAAGGCATGCTAACTCCTCCTCCACCAATCATGTACTTTTTTCTTTCGCTGTAAGGAAAAGATACCCCGGTATGAGTATCCTCCAATTCTCCTACCAATGTAGACAGCTGCACATAAAACTGGTTTATCGACAGGCTATCCAGCAATTGCTTATCCAATAAATCATACTTCACTCGCCATTTTTCTGCAAACACCTCATCTAAAAACAGAGGATGCATGTTCCCTACTTTCTCCTGCACAAAAGATAAATCTTCTAACAACTCTGCTTTCTGAAAGTATGTGGGGTTATACTCTTGTACTTTTGTGGATTGGAATAAGAAGAACGTGAGAAGTGTAGTAATAGTTATTAATTTCATTGATTACATAAATTAATTCGAATAAATATAAAGCACGACATGCAAATTTTCACTAGTTAGATACTTGACAAGATGAAAACTATCGCGAAAATTCTATATCAAATTGTGTTTCCTATCAAATCTTTAAAATGAGATTGGGATTCGGACTGGTTTTCAAATAGTTTTCCCGGTCGGCTTGATTCGATACGCCAGGGAAATCGCCCTGATGACCATTCATATCGGCAATGATCTGAAAATGCAAGTGTGTTGGCCAATTGCCATTCTCGTTCTCCTTGCCCAATTCGGCAAACACTTCAGATTGCTTTATGATCTGTCCAACTCTTTTCCCTTCCAACGATTGAACTGATAAGTGTCCGTAGAGAGTATAAAAAGTCGTATTGCTAATGCAATGCTCCAATATAATAGTTGGTCCGTAATCGCCAAAGGTATCATTGTTTTTAAAGCTGTGAATCTTACCCTCGATTGGTGCAGCGATTTTTGTATGAGCCGCCAACCAGACATCGGTTCCCAAATGAATGCTTCGTGCATCTTCCCCCTCTCCAAAGTGTGCACTTTTTCGATAAATGAGTCGGTCTTCGTTGTATCCACCTACAGCGTATTTAGCTCTAGTTTTTTGCAAGCCTTCGGAAATGTAATTCTGTAATCCTTCAACCGAAGTAAGATCGATACTATAGAGTTCCTGATTATCGACGGATAGATCGAGAACAAAATACTTTTCTTCGTTTAAGTTGAATGGGAAAATATCGGTAAAGAGATGTTGATTGTTTTTTAGTACTTGTGATAGCATATTATTGTTGTTTATTGACCTAAGTTCAATTAAAAATTTAGTATTTATTATTAACTACGTGCAAATAAATGGCGTTTATAATAGCTGAAAGTTACTAGTTAAAAGCCTCAAGAGGAAAACTTGCAGCTTGTGTCTTGTAACTTGAAACTATTTGGAGTCAGATAAGATATTTAAAAATATAAGGCACAAGAGATTAGATAATATAAAAAATTCAACTTAGATTATTTTCCATTTATTTTTTGATAGAGACCGGTAAATATGCTTAGTCCTGTTTCGATTATTTCATCGGGAAAATCGTAATCGGGATGATGGAGGGCAGGCTGATCGAGTCCTGCTCCCAAACCAAAGTATCCTGTTGAATATTTCTCCGAAAAATAGCCAAAATCCTCAGACCACTTAAAGGGTTTATCAAGATATTTAAAATTGAGCTTGTTTTGCTGGGCGATCATCTGTATCATATCTACACAAGTATCGTTATTTACTGTTGCGGGAAATTCTTCGTGATAGTTTATGCTACATTCCAGTCCTTCTTCATTAGCTATTCGTTGTACAATTTCCTCTGATTTACTAGTTAGTAAGTGCATATCATGATTCTCGAATGCTCGCAGGGTTATGCCCATTTCACCACTACCCGCCGATGTTCCGAACGATACCTCGCCCATACGGATGTAGATAAAGGTGAGCAAGCTGAGATCCTGGAATAGTTTCTTATCGTTGAGTAAATCGTTTAGTTCACGACTTATTTTTGAGATGGCTATTGCCGGATTTGTGCCATTTTCGGGCTCAGCTGCATGCGAGGTTTTTCCCATTAACTTTATTGTCATTCCTTTTGATGCTGCCGAAAAGCTTCCGCGTCGCAACAGAATGGTATTCACCTCTTCTCCCGGTACATTGTGTAGTGCAAACAGATAATCGGGCTGTAGGGCAGCAAACTTTGGATGATTTAGCACATCTCTTGCTCCTTGCTCTACCTCTTCGGCTGGTTGAAAAAGCAATACCACTCTCCCTTTTTGCGGTGGATGATTTGCAATTTCCTGTGCCAGTCCAGCCAGTATTGCCATGTGTCCATCGTGTCCGCAAGCATGAGCAATTCCAGGATAATTAGAAGCATACTTCACCCCCGATTTTTCGCTTATTGGCAATGCATCCAACTCGGCACGAAAAACTGTTGTTTTGCCTTCTTCTACACCATTAAATACAAATGCTCTACCTGTCTCTCCCAATTCTATTACCTCATCGGGTTGGTACTTCTGTATAAAATCGACAATGGTTTGGGCAGTGTTGTATTCCCTATTCGAAATTTCGGGTTGGGAATGCAGTTGGTGGCGAAGAGCAATGAGTTTTGGGTTCATTTTTTAAAGAATATGGGTTGATAAAATAGCTTTAAAAAGTAGATACAAGATAGTGATTAGTTGAGATGTATAATTGAGCATTTTGGAAAAATTTGTACTAAGCATTTCACCCCTCTGCCTGTCGGCATCTCCCCTGGGAAGGGAGAATTCCTTAAGAATATATCCTAATTTCCGTCGTGAATATCATTAACATTCCAAATAAGAAGAGCATACACGACGGGTTTAATTTTACATTAAAGCCCTGGGTGACATTCACTCCGTTCATTTTACCCAGGGTTACCAATATTAAGCTCCTATGGAGCAAAACAACGTACTACCTTTATAACGAAATGTTTCACTTTAGGGAAACTGTCGACAGACTAAAGGGTGAAACAATAAGAATTCTAAATTTAAAGCACCTCTCTTCCTATCGGCATCTCCCCCGGAAAAGGAGAATTCCTTGAGAATATATCCTAATTTCCGTCGTGAATATCATTAACATTCCAAATAAGAAAAGTGTTCACGACGGGTTTAATTTTACATTAAAGCCCTGGGTGACATTCACTCCGTTCATTTTACCCAGGGTTACCAATATTAAGCTCCTCAGGAGCAAAATAACGTACTACCTTTATAACGAAATGTTTCCCTTTAGGGAAACTGTCGACAGACTAAAGGGTGAAACAATAAGAATTCTAAATTTAAAGCACCTCTCTTCCTATCGGCATCTCCCCTGGAAAGGGAGAATTCCTTGAGAATATATCCTAATTTCCGTCGTGAATCTCATTAACATTCCAAAATGCTTAATTCACTTTTAAAAACCTCACCCTAGCCCTCTCCTGAAGGAGAGGGAATGGACACCAATTTTACTTTAGCAGAATGCTCCCCTTCTCCTCGAGGAGAAGCGGTAAGGGAATGAGGTTATTAAAATTGCACTTAAACAATTTATTCAATAAATTACATAATCAATAATATTCCACGGTATGGTTGACTACAAAGAGTGTCTCTTTTATGATGCGACTCCTGAAATACACAAAAGAGCCAAAGAGCTTCGTAAAACAATGACAGAATCAGAAATGATTTTCTGGGAAATCATTCGCAATAGAAGAATCAAAGGTTTAAAATTCAGAAGACAACATCCGATTAGTAATTTTATAGCCGACTTTTATTGTCATGAGTTAAAACTAGTTATTGAGATAGATGGAGAAATTCACAACACTGAAGACAATAAAGAATATGATGAAGGAAGGACAGCTGAACTTGGCTATATGGGCATAACTGTAGTTCGATTTACAAATGATGAAATCCATCATTCTCCTGAATTAGTAATTCGTAAATTGAAGGAAAAAATCGTGAATATCACCTCACCCTAATATTATCAATTACTAAAAGGGTTTAAGGAACGCGATTCATAAAAAAACAATGCTTCACATACCTCACCCTAACCCTCTCCTTAAGGAGAGGGAACACTCAACAATTTTACTATTGTGGTATACTCCCCTTCTCCTCAAGGAGAAGGGGTTGGGGGTTGAGGTAAACAAAAAAAGCTCCACAAATTGTGGAGCTTTCTATATAGAATCTTATTGATCTTATTTTTTAGGAGCCTTATAACCTCTTTGCTTTGCAGCTTCTTCCAATTTCTTTTGGAAGTTAGATTTCTTCTTTGCTGGCTTCTTTTTATTTGCCTCTAACATAGCCAATACTTTCTCATCGTCAACCAAGTACTTACGGATTGCCCAAGTTTGAACAACTGTAAATAAGGTTGCAATAAAGTAGTAGTATGAAAGACCTGATGCATAGCTATTGAACCAGAAAAGGAACATTACCGGCATTAAGTACATCATGGTTTGCATACCTGGCATTTGCTGCGATGATTGCATTTGACCATTCATACGAGTATAAATCAAGTTGGTAATTGCCATTAACAAACAGAACAAACTGATGTGATCTCCATACATTGGAATATGAAATCCTAAATCAACAATTGAATCGTATGATGATAAATCCTCAGCCCACAAGAAACTTTTCTGACGTAGCTCGATAGACGATGGGAAGAATCGGAACAATGCAATCAGGAATGGGAACTGTACCAACATTGGCAAACATCCACCCATAGGATTCACACCTGCCTTTTTGTACAATGCCATAGTTGCCTGCTGGCGCTCCATTGCTTTGTCTTTCGGAATCTTTTCGTTAATCGCATCAATTTCTGGTTTCAACACCTTCATCTTCGCAGTCGACATGTACGACTTGTAAGTTAAAGGAGCCAAAATCAATTTAATAATAATGGTCAAAATCAAAATGATGATACCATAGTTAGAGATAAATCCTTCTAAGAAGTTAAAGATTGGAATAACAAAATATCTGTTAACCCATCCGAAAATCATCCATCCTAAATCAACCAATTTGTGCAATTCGATATCCACGCCATCATAATCTTTACCGTATTCACGTAAAGTTTTGAATTTGTTAGGACCGAAATAAAAATTCATTGGGTAGTTCTCTAATTGAGATCCCTGATATGGCAAAGAAATTTCAGCAGAAAAATTCTTCAGGATAGGAGAAGTTTCCTCCATATCAACGGTATTAAATACAATACCTTTAAACGCATCGTCAGCAATTAATACAGAAGAGAAAAACTGTTGCTTAAAACCAATCCATTTCACTTTTGTGCTTACACTCTCTTCTTCTTCACCTGATGCAGATAGACTCTCAATATCATCACCCAAAAATTTGTAATAAAGAGCAGTATACTGATTTTCGAACTTACGACCTTTTTCCTGACTAGGAATATCAGCAGCCCAATTGAAAGTTAAATCTCTTTGAATTACATTTTGCATTCCTACTACATTGATATCAAAACCAACTTTATACGAATCTGGCTCCAGAGTATATCGGTACTCAATATATTTCCCCTGACCTGCTAGCAAACGCATACTTACGACTTGTTTAGCTGTAGTTGCATCAACCGTTTTTACTGCATTAACTGGAGTAAAGAACAAATCCTGAGAATACATTGCTTTATTATCCGCATAAAATGTCAACCCGAATTTAGAATTCTTTTCACCCCAAAGCATTAGCTTCTCGGCATCGTGAGTTTTGTACTCTTTCAACTCAACATTACTAACTCTACCACCGAGTGTATTGATGCTTAATTTCACCAACTTATTCTCAAGAGTAATAACTTCTTCTTTCTGTTGAACAGCTCCAGCAAAAGCACCGTAAGCTTTCTTAAGTGCTACAGTATCTGATTTTTGTTCTTCATACTGCTTTTTTAATCCTTCAATTCTTGCAGCTTCAAGTTTCTCGTTGCGCAAGCGCTCAACACTTGCAATGGAGTCTCTTGTTTTAATAGCTTGCTGTTCTTCTTTCGAGGGCGATACAAGGATTGAATATCCTACTAATATCGCTCCGATGATCACCAAGCCCCAAATCGAATTTTTATCCATTTCTTTTATTTAATTTCTTTAATCAATTTCTTTTTGTAGCCTACTCTGTCATTGCCGCTTTCACAAAGTCAACGAACAATGGCTGTGGTTTAATAACGGTACTCTTGTACTCTGGGTGAAATTGTACACCAACAAACCATTTGTGTCCGTCCAATTCTACAACTTCAACCAAACCAGTATCCGGATTCATACCTACTGCTTGCATTCCTGCAGCTTCGAATTGTTCCAAATACTCATTGTTGAACTCGTAGCGGTGACGGTGACGTTCCGAAATTTCTTTTTGCCCGTATGCTTTCAATGCTTTCGACCCTTCTTTCAAAGTACAATCGTAGGCTCCCAAACGCATGGTTCCACCTTTTTCGGTAACATTCTTTTGCTCTTCCATCAGGTTAATAACCGGATGTGGCGTTTTTGGATTCATTTCCAATGAATCTGCATTTTCCAATTTCAGTACGTTTCGAGCATACTCGATAACTGCAACCTGCATACCCAAACAAATTCCCAAGAATGGAATGTTGTTTTCACGAGCGTATTTTACTGCTAATATCTTTCCTTCTAATCCACGGTGTCCAAATCCTGGTGCAACCAAAATACCTTTCAAATCTTTTAATTCTTCCTGGTAGCTTTTTTCGTTCAGTTTCTCAGAATGAATCCACTGAATTTTCACCTTACACTCATTTACCGATCCTGCGTGAATAAATGATTCTGCAATTGATTTGTAAGCATCGTGTAATTCCACATACTTACCTACCAAACCAATTTTCACTTCTGATTTTGGATTTTGCAGACGAGTTAAGAATTTAGTCCACTCTTTTAATTTTGGTTCCTTCTTCAAATCCAAGCCCAACTTCTCACATACTGTTTGATCAAGCTTTTCTTCTCGCATTTTTAATGGTACCTCATAAATAGTGGATACATCTATAGACTGGATTACTGCCTTTGGCTCAACATTACAGAATAATGCAACCTTACGACGTACATCAGCTGGCAATTCATGCTCAGTTCTTAACACCAATACTTCTGGTTGAACTCCGGTCTCTAATAATGATTTTACAGAGTGCTGGGTTGGTTTGGTCTTCAACTCACCTGATGCAGCAAGATAAGGAACCAATGTCAGATGAATAACAAGAGCATCGTGTCCTAACTCCCACTTCAACTGACGAACAGCCTCGATATATGGTAATGATTCAATATCACCTACAGTACCACCAATCTCAGTAATTACAACATCAAATTTCTGCTTGGTACCAAGCATTTTAATGTTTCTTTTGATCTCGTCGGTAATGTGAGGAATGATCTGAACGGTTTTTCCTAAGAAATCTCCCTTTCTCTCTTTATTGATAACGTTACGGTAAATTCTACCAGTTGTAACATTATTCGCCTGAGATGTAGGAGCATTAGTAAAACGTTCGTAATGTCCCAAATCCAAATCGGTTTCAGCTCCATCGTCGGTAACGAAACACTCTCCGTGCTCATACGGATTTAATGTTCCCGGATCGACATTCAAATAAGGGTCCAATTTTTGGTTGGTAACTGAATAACCTCTTGCTTGTAGCAATTTTGCCAATGATGATGCAATGATTCCTTTTCCCAATGAGGAGGTTACCCCACCTGTAACGAAGATGTATTTGGTTGTTGACACTATTCTATACGTTTTACTGGATTAATAAAGCTGCAAAAGTAGTCATTTTATAGTTTTTTAAGAAACAATTTCCATGTTTCAGACCATGAATGCATGATTATTTTATTTTGCAAAGACTGAAAATCTTGTCGCTCTACCTATCACAACAAAAAAACATTCCCAATTTCGTGAGAATGTTTTCTTTGTAATTATTCTATTTGATCTAGGAAACCAAACCATCAATCACTTTCAATTTCTGATTCAGGATGTTAAGATTTTGTTTTCCTTTCTCTATTTTCTCTTTTATTTCAGCTACAACACTAGAGTTTGGCGAAGATGAGAAAAAGCCTACATTGTTTTCCCAAAGAGCAATATCGCTTTCCATCTGTCTGATTTTATTTACAATCTTATTGCGTTCGAAAATGATCTTATCTTCAGAATTACTCATACCAAGTAAATTATCAATCTTGGACTTAAATTTCTGAACCTCCATATTCTCACTATCCATGTTCATTTTATCGTACAAGCCATTAACTGCTTTACGGAATGCTTCCTGAACGCGATCCTTTTTCTTATAAGGGACATGACCAATCTGAGACCACTCTTTCTGAAACTGCCTCAACAATTCTAAATTTTCATCATTGTCTTCAGATAATTCACAGGCAGTTACCTTCTCAATCAAAGCTTCCTTTAATTTCAAATTCTCAACCTGTCCTGAATCCGCATTCTCGAAATGCTCTGATTTGTTATTGAAAAATTTATCGCAAGCGGCTCTGAATCTTACCCAAAGATCTTCTGAAACTTTTCTTGGCACAGGACCAATTGTTTTCCACTGTTTCTGAATGGTAATCAGCCTATCGGTTGTTACTTTCCAATCATCACTATCCTGCAAGCTTTCTGCCGTTTTGCAAAGTTCTTGTTTCTTAACCAGATTTTCATTTAACTTTTCTTTCAACACCAAATAGAATTCTCTTTTTCTATCGAAATACAAATCACAAGCTGCACGAAATCTCTGATAAATTCTATTATTGTCTTTCTTTGGTGCAAAACCAATAGTTCTCCATTCTTTTTGCAGATCTATTATCTCTTTGGAAGTAGCATTCCAATCTTTATGCGAATCAATCTTTCGATTGGCAATTTCTTCAGCCTTCTCGCAAAGAACCGCCTTCTTCTCTAAATTAACTTTCTGTTCCGATTTTAAACCTTCATAAAATTCTTGATGCTTTTTATTAATAATGGTTGTCGATTCTTTAAATCGAGCCCATAAATTCTCCTTCTCATCGCGAGGTACAGGCCCAATTTCTCTCCACTGTTCGTGATATTTCTGAAGTGTATTAAAAGCTTTCACTGCTGATGTTTCATTTAATAACTTCTCTGCTTCTTCACACAATCTAATTTTTGAAGTCATATTTTTCTTCAAATCAAGATCACGCAATTCTTTATTAATTTTGATATAATCATAGAAATTTTCTACATGATGATGGTAATTGTCCCACAGATTTTTTAATGCCTGTTGTGGTACCATTCCTGTTTCGTGCCATTTCTTTTGTAGTTCTCTAAATTCATGAAAGGTTTTATCAAAAGCCTCTTTTCTATTCACCAAATCTTTAATATCCTCAATAATCTGGTATTTCTTCTTTAAGTTTTCCTCTTTCTCGTGTTCTAAATTTCGGCTAACTTCTGATTTTTTCTCCTTGTATTTTCTAAACAATTCTTTAACCTGTACTTCAACTTCATCCTTGCCAAAATCGAATTCATCTTCTTTGCCACCATCATCTAAAAATTTCTTTTTAGTCGCGGCAACTTCTTCATTGTGTTTCTTAAAGAAATTCAATTTAATAGAAGCAATTTTTTCTTTCACTCCTTCGAGTGAATCATTCTCTAACAAGAAAATTAATCTGTCTCTTAGTTCCGATTTCTCCATAAGAGTGTAATCCGGTTCCTTTTGTAGGTCAGAGTCTTTCTCTTCATTTTCCACAAGAGCATCTGCTGCAGAATTCACCAAAACTTCCTCCTTTTCAGGCTGATTGATTTCTTCTACTTTTTCAATCTCAGCTTTTGGAGATGATTCTGTACTTTCAATTGATTTTTCTTCTACATTTTTGGTCTCATGAGACTCAGCAGTCTTATCTTTCTCTTCTAAATTTTCATTTAATTCATTCTCATGTGAGGGGTTTGACAGATCTTTCATGCAATTTGAGTTAGATTAGATTTTCGACCGAACGAAAACCCGCGTTAACAATACAGTTTCAAGGAATTCTAAAGGCATCCACTTACGAATTTAACTAATTATGTCCTAATCCTCAAAGATTTTCAGCTTTTTTCTTTTCCCCTAAAATAAAGAGGTTCACGCTTTGCATGAACCTCTTAACTAAAACAAACTAATTAACTAGGCCAAATATTACCGATTATTCGGTTTTTCATCTGCTCATAAGCCTTATTTGGATTAAACCACTTTAAACGAATTATTTAATCTCTATATTTTGAACTGCCTGTTCCTCTTTCTTAATTTTCGGAAGAATTACGTTCAATATTCCATCTTTTACTTCGGCCGAAATATTTTTCTGATTTACCATATCTGAAAGTTTAAAACTGCGTTCCAACTTGCTAAAACCAAATTCCTTTCTAAGGTATTTCTTATCAGTCTTACCCGTTTCTTTCTGTCCCGAAATCTTTATATAACCCTCTTCTACTTTTACGCTGACCTCCTCTTTAGAGAATCCAGGTATCGCCATTTCAATTAAATAGTAATCCTCTTCTTCCATTACATTTGTACCAGGTCGAAAGCTACTCTCTCTTTCTGCTACATTTCTAAAACTATCTTGTGTTTCTCTAAACAATTGATTCATTAACTGATTTGTAAAAAAATCACTTGGTCTTTTCGAATATCTTAAAACTGTCATAACTTAAATCTCCTTTTTAAATTTATTTACTATTCGGTTCCGGATTCCGATCATTATCTAATTATTTTCGATCAACATCTTTCAATGTCTGTGCCGTTTGCTTTTCACTTCACTTTCGTCATCAAAAGATACATCATCAATGCCACATTGTCTATTTTCTTGCGTTTTTCAATGTCATTTTGTCATCATGAACACATTTCTCACTCTCAATTTTAAATTACTTGCAACAGAAGTATGTGATGTATACTTTTACACAAAATTTGAAAAAATGAGAATTGATATATTAACAGTGGTTCCTGAACTATTGGAAAGTCCGTTGAACCATTCCATAATACAAAGAGCAAAAGACAAGGGTGTTGTTGAAATTCACATACACAATATTCGTGATTTCTCGGAAGACAAGCACAATAAAGTAGACGACTACGCATTTAGTGGTGGTGCCGGCATGGTAATGCGTCTGGAGCCTGTTGTTAAAGCTATTGAACACTTAACGGATCAAAGAAAATATGATGAAATCATTTTCACCACTCCCGATGGCGATCAATACGATCAAAAAACAGCAAATACATTGTCTTTAAAAGAAAATATCATGATTCTTTGCGGACACTACAAAGGCATAGATCAACGCATCAGAGATCATTTTATCAGTAAGGAAATCTCAATAGGTGATTTTGTTTTAACTGGTGGAGAGCTTGCTGCTGCGATTATAACCGATAGTGTAGTGCGTTTAATTCCTGGCGCTATGAATGATGAAACTTCAGCCTTAACTGATTCTTTTCAGGATAATTTACTTTCGCCGCCAATCTATACCAGACCTGCAGAATTCAGAGGATGGAAAGTTCCGGACATTCTACTTTCCGGAGATCATAAAAAGATTGAAAAATGGCAAGAAGATCAAGCTTATCAGCGCACAAAAAGATTACGTCCAGACTTGCTGGACGAGTAAAATAAAAAAAGAGCTTCTGAAATCAGAGGCTCTTTTTAATATAGGATGTAAACTACTAGTAGTTCTTCGCTTTTTTCTCAAAATAGGATTGAGGATGCTCACAAGCAGGACACATATTAGGTGCCTTTGTTCCTTCATGAACATATCCGCAATTTCGGCAATACCATTCCTCTTTTTCTTCAGATTCAAATACCTTTTCTGCCTCAAGATTTGCCAAAAGTTTCAGGTATCTTTGCTCGTGCATTTCTTCAACCTTAGAAATTAACTTAAATGCAGAAGCTACTTTTTTGAAACCTTCCTCTGCTGCAATTTTTGCAAACTCTGGATACAATTCGGTGTACTCTTCGTTTTCACCACAAGCTGCAGCTTTTAAATTTTCGGCAGTTGTTCCAATAGAACCAGCTGGAAAAGCAGCTGTAATTTCCACATCACCACCTTCTAAAAACTTAAAAAAACGTTTTGCATGCTGCATTTCCTGCTCTGCAGTTTCCATAAAAATAGCAGCAATTTGCTCATAACCTTCCTTCTTAGCTTGCTTTGCAAAATAAGTATATCTACTTCGAGCTTGAGATTCACCAGCAAATGCCTTTAAAAGATTCTTTTCTGTTTCGGTCCCTTTTAAACTCTTGTCCATAGTTTTTATTTATTGATTTTTAATTTTGTTATACGAAGATCGATATTTTTTCAGGCAACAAATATGATTTCATTAGAAAATATCACAATTTATATTCAATACAAAAAACTACAATCATAAATTAAGTTGCAAAAACTCACCCTGTCTACACTTTAAGCAATAACAATTATTCAAAAAGACATTTTTTAACGCAACACCCCTTCTTTTAAAACCTTTGCGCAAAAAAATATACACTTTTTAGTGAAATGCCCCTGTAAAAATAGTGATTGAATTAAATATTTTAATACTTTTGAAAATAAAACCCCTAAGATGCATGGGTTAAGATAAAAATTAGTTGATTCTTACAAGCTCCTACCCCCTCTTTCGAGGGGGTGGGATTTGTTTTTATCTGAAAAAATTACAAAACCACAATTTTGAGATATAACTATTTACCTTTTTTATTAATCCTAAAATCTATTACTATGTTGAAAGCACGAAAATTTATCACATTGTTAATCGGTATGATAATGCTGATAGGAACATCATCTGCACAGGAAGGCGAACTCTCTTTCGGAGCTGATTTAATGAGCAGATACATCTGGAGAGGGACACAATTTTCAACCGGACCAGTAATTCAACCTGCTGTTGAGTACAGCAAAGGTGGATTTGCAATCGGGGTCTGGGGGTCGTATGCACAAAATGGTGACAAGGATGGAGCCGAAGCAGATATATATGTATCATACACTTTTGCCGATGATTTATTCACAGCAACATTAACCGACTACTTTTTTCCCACAGACGACATAGCAGTAAACAATAGCTATTTTGACTATAAGAAGGAATCCACTGGTCATATTCTTGAAGGAACATTAGCTTTTAATGGAACAGATGGATTCCCTATCAGCATAATGGCAGCAATGAACTTTTGGGGAGCCGATCAAGATGCAAACGGAGATCAGCAGTATTCTTTATATATAGAGCTTGGACATAGCTTCTCGTACAAAAAAGTTGATATTGATTTATTTGCAGGCTTTACACCAATTGATGCTGATGAGGATAAAGGTGAGTCTGGCTTTTATGGTGACACTTCAGGTTTTGTAAATCTAGGTTTTACTGCCTCAAAAGTAGTGAGCATTACTGAAAAATTCTCTCTTCCTCTTTCAGCTTCTGTTGTTGCTAACCCAATGGCAGAAAACTTATTCCTTGTATTTGGAGTTACATTTTAATCGCAATAGTTTATACTTTAGCTTATTAGTTTAGGGCAAAGAAAGGGCATTCAAAAATTTGAATGCCCTTTCTACCATATATGATATTATATCTTTCTCTTATGGAATTCTCATAAACTTATGTGATTGCAATGATATATTCCACTTTGGATTGTTCTTTACATACTCCACAATTGGTTTTACATTGTGCACATATTGACTCCATTCCGACTGTAAATATAGCAAACAATCATCACTAACGTTTTTAGATAACTTCTCCGCCCATTCAAAATCTTTCTCCAAATCATAAATGATCACTTTTAGCTCATTTGCTTTTTTGTAAGAAGATGGCACAGGAAGTTTATTTCGTTTAGGCGATAAACAAATCCAATCCCATTGCCCACTAATTTCGTAAGCTCCAGAAGTTTCCAGAAAATTTTCAATATTATGCTTCTTTAATTCAGTACAAAGGGGTTTCAAATTATACAGTGATGGTTCTCCACCAGTAACAACAACCGATTTAGCTGGCGACTCAACCGCTTTTCTTACTACCTCCTCAACAGAAATTAATCGATGCTCAGATGGATTCCACGATATCTTACTATCGCACCATCTGCAACCGATATCACACCCACCAATACGAATAAAATAGGCTGGTTTTCCCGTATGATACCCTTCCCCTTGTATGGTATAGAAATCCTCAACTAGAGGTAAATCTGTTCCTTTATCGAATATTTCTTTGTACTTGTCTTTCAAATCGTTCTTCTTAACCAATTAAAAACCTAATTTTTGGCTGTTCAGTAAACTGGGCTACAAAATTACACGCTTTTTAAGGATTTCAAAATCAAATGGAAAGATTATTTAGTATGCTAATTTGAATAGAATCTAAAAGGATAGTGAGTTAAACAATTACCACATACTAACTCATTAAAGAAGAAAGTCAAAACACATACCAAATCACCAATACTTAAAGGACTTATTAAAAAATTCACATGGATTGGAAAATTCAAAATAAGTTCAAATGATTCAAATAAATCAAATATTAGTTCAAATACACTCCCCACCAATAAAGGGATACAGAAGATTTTGCAACGAAACAGATGAGCTTGCAACGAGATTTAAAATTTTGCAACGAAATGAAAAATTGCATTTTACACATGCCACTTTGAATAGAATATTATGAAATATTACACTGGAAAACCCAATAAAAACAAGGAGTTTAGAATATTTATTTATCACAACCACAACGGAAAGATGATTAGGGTAGGAACAAAACTAAAGGTTACAGAAAAACAGTTTGACCCTAAAACCAATAAGCCATTAACAGAATCACTTGAAGCCGTATTGGATGGATGGAAATCTAAAATTCACAACTCAATAGTCGAAAATGAACGCAGAGGTAATCTAATAGATTACAACTTAGTTAAACAAATCATTCAAAAAGTTACCACCAACAAAACCCTGAACGAAGACTTAACAATTAGAACTCTTTATCATGAGTACATGAAAGACTTTGAACTTGCAGATTCAACTCGGAAGAATTACAAAATGGCAATTAGGTTATTTGAGGATTTCTTAAGAATCACAAAATCCACCGATATCATTGAAAGATACACAGTTAAAGAATTTCAAAAATTTGTTAAATATCTGAAAGAGTTAAAATACGCAGATAACACAATAAAAATATACACGAAATGCATTAAGAAAGTTGTAAATAAAGCTTACTGGGAAGGCAGAATAGAAAACGAAGTTGGTCGCATGATGAAGTTTAAAGCTAAAAGCATAGTAAAAACTGACTATGTAATATTTAGCTCAGAAGAATTAATACAACTTGAAGGACTGACATTACGACCTGGGGCAAGGCAAAGAATGGATATTTTTCTATGGCTTTGTTACGTAGGAGTCAGGTTTTCCGACTACAAACGCTTTGTATTTGAGCCTGAATTATGCGAGTTTTCTGAAGAACAATTAGTTATATCCGAATCAGTGAAAACTGGCAAAAGAATTTTCATCCCCAACAAAGGACACTGTAGAGGAGCGTGGAGAATCTTGAAAAAATATAAAGGACATTTACCTAGGTATCAATCTGTAGATTCCTTTAATCGGGCAATCAGAAAAGACTTCATGCGCTTAAAGCACCCTGAATATCAGAAAATAACTAGCCATTGCGCCAGAAAAACATTCACTACAATATTACTTTTGGAAGATGGAATGCCACCTTTAGTTGTCAGTAAATTATTAACACATAGCGATATTCGCCTCACAATGAGGCATTATGAAAAGGGTGGCGATGAACATTTAAGAAATGCATTAAAGAAAACCGAAAAGCCTAAAGAAGAAAAACCTAATCATTTAAAAATCATATAAAATATTTAGGCTCTCAAATTCATGAGAGCCTAAAACCCACTCATCAAACATCCTCTAAATAATATTTTAATTTCTTTATTCGACCTCTTCTGTTTATTTCATTCAAATAACTTTTCACACCTTCATCCTCAGAAGAAGCTTTAATTATTTCATCTGGTCGAAAATCCAGAAATAAACCTAAATCCCCAAATACAATGCGATGCACAAAACAACAATAAATCTGCTTTTTGTATGAAAAATACATAGAATAAAATCCACCATTCTTCTCATACTTTTCAAACCTTGAATTTACATCTTCTATTTCATCTTCACACCCACTAAACTCAATAGGCAAATATTTAAAATTCTTATCTTCTCCAAACAATATATGATTTTCAGGACATTTGAGATTCTCAACTAAATCTACAACATAAGTCCTCCATTCTGACCTATTGTCAACCCAATAATCATCCTCACTATCATCCCAAAAACAATCCTCTACCTTGTTAACCCAAAACAATTTATTAGAATATTTATAATCTATTGTCGTTGCAATAAAGATATTTTCAAAATCCTCAAACGCATAACTTGCGAACGAATAACAATCATTAATCATCTACGCAACCCCTCCCAAATATTTTTTAATTTTCATCTCCCTAATTTTATTTGGAAAATTCCTTCTATAATAATTAGCTGCATTATTGACAATTTCCTCCAACTCGCTCTTTTCTTTGAATTGAAAAAGAGTACAAATAAACTTTTTCAAATCAATATACTCGGTTACTTTATAGTCAAATTCGACACCTATCTTTCCAAAATAAAAGGACAAAACATCTCTAGATGATATCCTAATGGCATCACCACAATTATCTTTTAACAAATCAGGCTCTTGAAGAAAAAAATCTGGCTCCTCAAGTGTCACACTTAAAGAATGTTTCAACAGACTTATTGTATCAACAAAAATATCAGTTAAATAAAACTCTCCCCCCTCAACAATTGCCCTAAAACAAGTACAATATTGTCCTGTTTTGGTATACAAATTCTTACAAGGGTGAAAAACAATTTCAACCCCTTCGTAATCATTAACAGCCAAATCAGCCATGTTTATTAATTTTCTTACATCATCAACATATTGAAAAACCAAACTAGCTTCAATTTTAATTCCAGACCACCTATTTTGGGCAACTCTTAGAATTTCTTGAATTCCATCATAATTTATATCTATTATATTTTCTCTCATTTTTTACTTATTTAAATATTTACTTACTCTTATATATGATAGAAAAATAGAAATGTTTATTTTTTCTTTCGAGACTTCCACCTCAATACACCCTAACCCACTAATAACATGAACAATAAACTACATATTATTTTTTTTACAGATGACAATTAATATATACAAGAAACAATTGTATACAATGAATCCACAATGGTTAAAGGCTGGGGAAGTTGCGCAACTCCTTGGTACTACCAGAAATAAATTATTCGAACGAATGCGCAAAAAGAAAATACTAAGGAAAAACAATCAACCCCATCCGCAATACATAAATGCTCAAATATTCAAGCTCATCACCTATCAGAAATACAATCAAAATGGGGATTTACTTATGGTAACAACGACCATACGAATCAATAGTAATCAAATACTTGTTTTAAGTAAATTGCTTAAATAACAACAAAGCCACTCAATTTTTGAGTGGCTTTTATATTTTCATACCCCATTCTCCTCAGAACCTCTCATTTATACTAAACATTAATCATCTTATATATTTTATGAAAAATAACACTCTATTTTAATAAAAAACCAGGCTATTTTCTCTAAATTTGGATTCCTTACTATGCCAGTAATTTATCACCACAACGACAGGTGATAACAGATAATCAACTGAGACATAGACAAAAGCTTAAAAGACTAAAATTAGATATGGCAAAAAAGAAAGCAAACGGCAAACAAAAGTCGATGGAGGAAACCTTATGGGATTCAGCCAATAAATTGAGGGGAACGGTAGAGAGTAGCGAATACAAGCACGTAGTTTTGGGATTAATCTTCCTAAAATTTGTGAGCGATAAGTTTGTAGCTCGTAGGGAAGAAATGATTGCCGATGGTGAGCAAGATTTCTTAGAGATGCAAGAATTTTACGCCAGTAAAAATGTTTTCTTTTTACCTGAAGAAAGCCGTTGGAGCTTTATTATAGACAATGCCAAACAAGATGACATAGCATTAAAGATAGATACTGCATTACATACAATTGAAAAGAATAACCCATCGCTAAAAGGTGCATTACCTGACAATTATTTCTCTCGCTTAAATATGGATGTGAGTAAACTATCTGCCCTACTCGACACCATTAACGACATTGACACATTAACTGACAAACAGCAGGATATTGTAGGACGTGTTTACGAGTATTTCTTAAGCAAATTTGCTATCGCAGAAGGAAAAGGGAAAGGAGAATTCTACACACCCAAAAGTATTGTAAATCTGATTGCTGAAATGATAGAACCATACAAAGGTGTTATTTACGACCCAGCCTGTGGTTCTGGAGGTATGTTCGTGCAATCTATGAAGTTCATTGAAAACCATCACGGTAACAAGAAAGAGGTTTCTATTTACGGACAAGAATATACAGCTACTACTTATAAGCTAGCAAAAATGAATCTTGCGATACGTGGTATTGCAGCCAATTTTGGAGCTGTACCTGCTGACACCTTTGGAAAAGACCAACACAAAGATTTAAAGGCTGACTACATCATGGCAAATCCACCTTTTAACCAAAAGGACTGGAGAGCAGCTGATGAATTGACTGATGACCCACGATGGGCAGGTTATGAAACTCCTCCAACCAGTAATGCGAATTACGCTTGGATACTAAATATGGCTAGCAAACTCTCGCAAAATGGAGTGGCTGGCTTTATCTTGGCTAACGGAGCTTTATCAGGTGGTGGTGAAGAGTATAAAATACGTAAGCAGCTTATCAAAAATAACTTAGTAGAAGCTATCTGTGTGTTACCACAGAATATGTTCTACACAACCAATATTAGTGTTACTCTTTGGATTCTCAACAATAACAAAAGAGAACGAGTAGTTGAACATCCAGATGACACACGAAATTACAGAAATCGTGAAGAAGAAATCCTGTTTATGGATTTACGTGAGATGGGTGAACCATTTGAAAAGAAATATATCCAATTCAATCAAGAAGACCACATTCAAAAAATTGCTAAAACCTATCACGATTGGCAACAAAACTTAGACTTTAAAAATATTCCAGAATACTGTTATGGTACAACAAAAGCAGAAGTAATAGCAAAAGATTACTCACTGGTACCAAGCAAATATATTGAGTTTATCAATAGAGATGAGAATATTGACTTCGATACCAAAATGACAACTTTAAAGACTGAATTTTCAGAGTTGTTAAAAGCTGAAGAAAAATCAAAAGCTGATTTATTAAACGTATTTAAAGAGTTGGGATATGAGGTCAAATTATAGAAGAATAGGAGACTTCATTGAGCTTATTGATGAACGCAATAAGAAGTTAGAAGTAAATACACTTGTCGGCTTAAGTATAAGCAAAGAGTTTATTCCATCGGTAGCAAATACTATTGGAACAAACATGGCAAACTATAAAATTATTAAAAAAAATCAGTTTGCCTGTAGTTTGATGCAGGTACGAAGAGATAAAAAGATTCCTGTTGCCTTATTACAGAAATTCGATGAAGCTATTATATCTCAAGCTTATCCTGTTTTTCAGGTAAAAGATGAGAATGAACTCTTACCACAATATTTAATGATGTGGATGAGTCGTTCTGAATTCGACAGACAAGCTTGCTTTCTAGCTGTTGGTGGTGTTCGAGGAAGTCTTGAATGGGATGATTTCTGTGATATGGAACTCCCAATCCCATCTATTGAAAAGCAACATGAGATAGTAAAAGAATACAATACCATCGTAAACCGCATAAAACTAAACGAGCAATTAAACCAAAAACTCGAAGAGACTGCACAAACTTTACATAAGCATTGGTTTGTCGATTTTGATTTCCCTAACACTGATGGTAAACCATATAAGAGTAGTGGTGGAAAAATGGCTTATAATATTGAGTTGGATAAGGAAATACCTGAGGGATGGGCACCTAAACGATTAGATGAAATTGGAAAAGTAGTTGATTCATTACACAAAACACCCAAATACTCGTTACAAGGGTATCCAATGGTAAGAGTAACGGATATTAATGCAGGATTCCTTGATTTATCAAATACTATGGTTGTTGAACAATCAGTATTTAATGAATTTTCTAAGAATCACAAATCACACAAAGGAGATATAGTTGTGTCAAGAGTTGGTGCAACATTTGGGGAATTCTCATATGCTCATACTTATGAAAAATTTTGTTTAGGACAAAATACAGCTGTTATTATTCCAACAATATTGGATAGTAAATTAATGTACACGGCATTAGTAAGTTCATTTATCAGAAGTCAAATTGAAATGAAAGTAGTGGGTTCTGCATACAGCACACTTAGCTTAAAGGATATACGAGAATTGAAAATAATCCTTCCTATTAATAATCTTGAAACAACTGTTAATCCAATAGTTTCTATGCTAGATATTTTATTTAACCAAAGAAGTTTATGTTGTCAAGAGAATTCATCTTTATTAAAAATCCAACAACTTACTCTCTCAAAAATGACCAAAGTAGAAACTGAAAAAGTTTTATCATGAACTATGACGATTTAAAGAAAATTATAGAGAGTTGCCATTTGAACTTTTTAATTGGTTCAGGTGCTTCAAGACCCTTTTTAGGGACTTTGGGAACTATTGAAACAATGTTAACTGAGTTGGCTCAGAAAGATGATAGTGATACTAAGAAGATTGTTGAAGCTTCCATTAAAAAACATTATTTCGACATTGCTATCAAAGGAAATCTAGACCTTTCAACAGCAACTTCAAGCAAATTCAAAAATACAAAATCTAATTATAACGAATTTCTAAATGCTTTAAATACCATATTGATTAAAAGGAAAAGTAATTTGGTTAGTAAACAAGTCAACCTTTTCACTACCAATATGGACTTATTTCTTGAGACTAGTTCTGAAGAATTAGGGATTAATTATAATGATGGTTTTTCAGGAAGAATAAACCCAAAGTTTGGCACAGAAAACTTTCATAACTCAATCCGAAAAACAAGCACACATTACGAATATCAATCCGAAATCCCTTTATTCAATATTTTCAAACTACATGGTAGTTTAAATTGGCTACAAAATACTGATACTATAGTTTATGACTCTAATTTATCCACCTTAAATGAAATAGATGGAATAATGTCAAGAAAAGGAGATTTCATAGAGATTGAAAAGGATAATGGTTCAGGTGTTTGGTCTACAAAAACTATTGATGAGCTATATGCAGAAGTTGATAAATCTGGTTTGAAATTTAAACTTCGTCATAACAGGTTTATTAAAGCATATAGTAAACTTGTAATGATAAACCCAACCAAAGATAAATTTGAAACCACTACTCGAAACTTAATGTTCTATGAGCTTCTCAGGATGTACTCAAATCATTTAGAACGTGAAAACTCAATTTTATTTGTCTTTGGCTTTTCATTTGCTGACGAACACATTACTGAAATAACGAAAAGAGTTGCCTCTGCAAATCCAACACTACTCATTTACATTTTTGCCTTCGATAAAGAATCTATAGATTTTATTTCATCACAACTACCTACTAAATCTAATATCCGAATAATAGGAGATGAAACTAGCGCAAAGAAGTATTCTTTGGAAGTAATAAATAATGAGTGCTTTAAAGAACTTGCTAAAGAATTAAAAGATAACTAGCATGCAACAAATTGACCTAGCCAGAGAAACAATATTGAAAATTGGAGTGGTAACTTCAGTAAAAGGAAGGTATGTTGAAGTTTTAGTTGATAAAAGTAAAAATGCATCTCACTTATTATTTAATGGAGAATTAATAAAAAATGTTTCTGTTGGTAGTTATGTGAAAATTACAAAAGGATTTGAACAGCTAATAGGAAAGATTGATGGAGAATACATTGTTGAAGACAAAAGCAATGAGGGAAAAGAATATTCACATGAAAAACAAAAAATAAAAAGAGTCTTAAATATCAGTCTACTTGGCTACTTTGAAAAAGCTAAATTCAAACAAGGTATCAAGGAGCTACCACTAATTGATAATGAATGCTATTTACTTACTCAAAAGGAATTTGATAGAGTCCATCATTTTATTAAGATTATTAACGGAGAACCTGACCTTCCCTTAGCTATAGGAAATCTAGCCAGTGAAAAAGGAAAAGGAATTAATGTTGGTGTTAATAGTTTATTTGCAAGCCATATTGGGATTTTTGGAAATACTGGAAGTGGTAAATCTTACACCTTGGCAAGCTTATACAATAGCTTATTTAACAAATTTGGAGACAAGCGTGGGTTTCAAAAAAATGCAAAGTTTATTTTCTTCGATTTCAATGGTGAATATTCCATAGGAAAATGTTTATCAGAAGGGAAAAGAGTTTATAACTTATCTACTAGAAAGAAAAATAAGAATATCAAAGAAGTAGATAAGTTACCTATTAATGAAGAATCATTACTCAACTTAGAACTCCTATCAATCCTATCGAATGCTACCGAAAAAACACAAAAACCTTATATAGAAAGAGCAATTAGGTTGTATAAAAAAGTACTAGCTTCAGATGACCCCATCGAGTATTTTTGCAATATGCTAAAACAGAAGGTTAAGCAGGTTTTACAAATGGCTGACAAAGAAAAAGCATATGCATTGATAGATTATCTTCTTGTAATAGTTGAAGATGAAGATACTTATGACTCATTATTTGAACATATAGATTGGAATAATAAGAATGGTCACTTTATGATTAGGGGTGGTTATAGTAAGGAGTTAAATGAAGAGGAAATATGTGAAACTTCTTTATTTCAACGCTGCGAAGATTATTATTTTCCTGAGAATTCATTAAATAAAATCATTCATTTCCTTTATTTACAGCTTATTTTTGATGTATATAACGATAAAGCACTTTACGACCATATCGGTCCTGCAATCCACAAACTACAAAGTAAAACTGGTGACTTAGAAAAAGTTATTGACTTTAATAGTGACCATTCGAATATATTTAAAGACTCTAATGTTGTTATCATTAATCTTAATGATGCAAATACAGATATCAAGAAGATTATTCCGCTTATTATATCTAAGAACATATACGAGGAACAGAAAACAAAATATAAAAAAGACAATACAAAATACTTGAACATCGTAGTTGATGAAGCTCATAATATTCTATCATATAATTCTGAACGAGAAAGCTCTACATGGAAGGATTATAGATTAGAAACATTTGAGGAAATAATAAAAGAAGGTAGAAAGTTCGGAGTTTTCTTAACTGTAGCTAGTCAACGCCCTTCAGATATTTCAACTACTATCATTTCACAGTTGCATAATTACTTTTTACATCGCCTTATCAACAATAGGGATATTGAGGCTGTAGAAAAAACAATCTCATATTTAGATAAAGTCTCATTCGATACATTGCCCATACTCCCAACAGGAAGTTGTGTTTTAGCAGGGCTATGCGCTCAAGTACCTATCATCATTGAAATTGACAAAATTGATGATGAATTCGAACCTTATAATAAAACGATTAAACCAACAGATTACTGGAACTAATGAAATTTACTGAAGAGAAGTTAGAAGAAGTTTTTATTGAGCTATTAGGAAATCAAGACATACCACATGTCTCAGGCAAAAACATTACTCGTAAACCTGAGGAGGTTCTGCTAGAAGATGATTTGCGTAATTTCTTAATGAAGCAATATAAGAGAGCTAATTTAACGGAATCTGAAGTAGAACAAATTATTAGAAAACTCAAGACGTATTCTGCATCTGATTTATATGAGAGCAATAAAGCCATCATGAAACTTTTGGCAGATGGTTTTGTTTTCAAACGAGAAGACCCCAACGCTAAAGATTTATGGATTTATTTGATTGATTACCCAAGCAGGCAAATTCATGCAGAAGCTAACAAAGAAGAGAATTTCGACCTCGCAGCTGAGCCAGAAACAGATTACAGCTTAAACTCTGATAATAACATATACAAAATCGTCAATCAATTGGAGATTGAAGGTTACGAAAAACGAATCCCTGATGGTATTTTGTATATCAATGGTATTCCTGTAGTAGTTTTTGAATTCAAGTCTGCAATACGTGAAGAAGCAACCATCTACAATGCCTACGAGCAGTTAACCATTCGTTACCAACGTGATATTCCTGAGTTATTCAAGTATAATGCCTTTTGTGTTATATCTGATGGTGTTAATAATAAAGCAGGTTCCTTCTTTGCTCCTTACGACTTCTATTATGCTTGGCGAAAAATAACAGGAAACGAAACTGAAGTTGATGGTATTGACTCAATGTTTTCATTAATACAAGGGATGTTCAATCACGAACGATTGCTCGATATCGTTCGCAACTTTATTTACATACCCGACTCCTCGAAAAAGGATGAAAAGATAGTGTGTCGTTACCCACAATATTACGCTGCAAACAAATTATTTAGAAGCATTAAACTTCATCAACGTCCAAAGGGAGATGGTAAGGGAGGAACCTACTTTGGAGCCACAGGCTGTGGTAAAAGCTTCACCATGCTGTTCTTGTCTCGTTTATTAATGAAAAGTGTGGATTTTTCGAATCCTACAATTGTTTTAATAACAGATAGAACAGACTTAGACGACCAACTCTCTAAAACATTTACAAATGCGAAGGGGTACATTGGCGATGAGAATATCGTTAGTGTGGAAAGTCGTAAAAAATTACGAGAGCTATTACAAGGTAAAAATAGCGGTGGTGTATTCTTAACTACCATCCATAAATTTACTGAAGATACAGAACTGCTTACGGAGCGAACTAATGTGATTTGTATATCAGACGAAGCGCATCGAAGTCAAATAAATTTAGACCAGAAAGTAACAGTTAATCACGAGAAAGGAACCGTTACTAAGACCTATGGTTTTGCTAAATATCTTCATGATTCACTTCCTAATGCCACCTATGTAGGATTCACAGGTACTCCAATTGATGGCACTCTAGATGTGTTTGGTGAAATTGAAGATTCTTATACCATGACAGAATCTGTGAAGGACGAAATCACCAAAAGAATTGTGTACGAAGGTCGTGCTGCTAAGGTATTACTCGATAATAAGAAGCTAAAAGATATAGAAGCATACTACAAGAAATGCGAAGAACAAGGAGCAAATGAACATCAAGTAGAAGAGAGTAAGAAAGCTACAGCAAGCATGAATGCCATTATTGGCGACCCTGATAGATTAAAAGAAGTAGCAAAGGACTTTGTAGAACATTACGAAAAACGTACTACTGAAGGTTCTACAGTGAAAGGGAAAGCTATGTTTGTATGTAGTTCTCGTCCTATCGCTTACGAGTTATACAAAGAGATTATTGCTCTTCGTCCAGAATGGGCAAAGGTGAAAGCTTGTGATGATGGTGTAGAGCTATCAGAAAAAGAAAAGAAAGAGATATTACCCATCGAGCGAATTAAGATGATAATGACTCGTGGCAAGGACGATGTGAAGCTGCTCTATGATAAGTTAGGTACAAAAGAAGACCGTAAGAAACTAGATACTCAGTTTAAAAATGAAAAGTCAAACTTTAAAATTGCCATTGTTGTTGATATGTGGCTAACAGGTTTTGATGTTCCTTTCTTGGATACCATGTATATCGACAAGCCTATTCAATTACACAATCTTATTCAAACTATTTCAAGAGTAAATCGAAATTATCCTGGAAAAGAAAAAGGTTTAGTGGTTGATTATATTGGTATTAAAAGTGCCATGAATAAAGCTTTAAAGAAATATTCTAAAGGCGATAAAACCAACTTTGAGGATATTCGTCAATCAATTGATACCGTAAAAGACCAACTCGATTTACTGGGTAAGATATTTCATCAATTCGATAAGTCAGACTATTTTGCCGATGACTCTGTACGCCAACTCAACTGCCTGAAAAATGCAGCTGAGTTTGTTCAGTTAACTAAAGAACTGGAAAATCGTTTTATGAATATTGTAAAGCGATTAAAAGCTGCTTACGATATCTGTTGTGGTAGCGATGAGTTTAGTGTGTACGAAAAAGATGTCATCCACTTCTATTTGGCTGTTCGTTCCATCGTATTTAAGCTAACCAAGGGTGAAGCTCCTGATACAGCTCAAATGAACGCCAAGGTTCGTGAAATGATAAAGGAAGCGATTGAAAGCGATGGCGTAGAAGAAATATTTAAACTGGGTGATACAAGCGAAACCAGTATTGACATTTTTGATGAAGATTATCTAGCTAAGATTGATAAAATCAAGCTGCCCAACACTAAAATAAAGCTCCTACAGCAACTTTTAGCTAGAGCCATTGACGAGTTTAAAAAAGTGAATAAAGCCAAAGGAATTGATTTTTCTAAAAAAATGAAATCTTTGGTTGACAATTATAATGAACGTAAAGCAGATGTTCTACAAAGTGAGGTTTTAGAAGAATTTACTGATGAAATTATTGACCTATACCATGAGCTTCGAAAAGAAAAAGAATCTTTTGGAGATATGGGCATTGACTTTGAAGAAAAAGCCTTCTACGACATCCTAAAAATGATTGCACACAAATTTGATTTCGACTATCCTGATGACAAATGCATTGTACTTGCCAAAGAAGTTAAAAAAGTAGTTGACGACAAAGCCAAATATGTTGATTGGAACCATCGTGATGATATTAAAGCTGAACTGAAGATGGATTTAATAAAACTGTTGGCTAAAAATGGCTACCCTCCTGTTACCAAAGACGAGGTCTATAAAGAAATCCTTGGTCAGGCTGAAAATTTTAAAAAGTATCAGAGTTAAATATTATTTATACCTAAAAAAAGCCTCTTTCGAGGCTTTTTCTTTATTTTATCTAATCATTTAATTCCCATATTTTTGAGCGTCTGACGATAATTTTCGACCTCTAACGAGTTTTCTATCTTATCCAACTCTGTTATAACTCCTAGAAATACACTAGGTTGAAACCCACACCCCTTCGGTGAAAATTTAGGCAATGGTGCATGACAAACACAATCATTGTAGTCAAAGTACAAATCAAATTCCCAATCTTTATGCACATTGGCATATTTACTTATATTCATCGTATCATAGAAACTCGTATCCACACCTAGTTCAACATCAAAAGCATCAAAATGCAAATTGAAAAAGTATCCATCTTTATTACTTGTATCTGCTGATTTATCAGCAAATAAAAAGTTTCTTGTTTTTCCACTATCACCATCTGTTGTGATTAGTAGGTTTTTAAAATCTTGTATTGTTAGTTTTGTTTTATCCATATTTTAATTAATTTTTATTTTACTTCTTATATAAAGAAAAAAGCAAAATGTTTATTTTATTTTTGGTGTAGGGCAAAAAAAAGCCACTTCAGTATCTGAAATAGCTATCATACAATTGATTTTATCGCAATCTAAAAATATGGGTTCAATTTGTTTTTACGAATTATTGGCAAGGTCGCATCATAATAGTTTTTTAATTCTTTCAACAAAATCTCATCTGATGAGACAGATTCCATTTCATTAAAATAAAACATATAAGACAACCTATCAAACGAAAAATTCACCTTCATCCCTCTAATTCTATACACATTGTCACGATAGCTGAAATAGACAAAATACTCTCCATCCTGACTTTCATGATATTTAAATTCTTTATTGAAATCCCCTTTTTTCAATTCCCGTTCAGTAAAATCATCTGGCTTCAACAATTCTTTTTCGAATAATTCTGGGAAATTAAAAGCACTAGAATATTGCAAAGCCTTAACATCCTTATCCTTTGTTTCGAGATAAACCACATCATCCCCAAAAAAGCAACAGTCATCAATCCTATTGATAAAAAACAAATTCCTTTCGTCTGTCACTCTTGATATATTAGTATCATCAATATACCTTAATCTAGTAGTAATCAATATATTTTTAAAATTCATATAATCTTCTATCATCTTCTTCTTTGCTTAAATTTATGCTGCAACTGTGATTTCATTCAAATATTTATTCAACTTTTGCTTACGCACTTTATTTGGAAACTTATCTACAAAGTATCCTCTAGCTTTACGTTTTATATTTAAAATACTACATTCAGGTAAATTCCTACAACACTTTGACATAACCCTATCAAAATCATGATAACTATCCCATTTATAATCAAATATTATTCCTTCATTTTTTAATCGAAATGTAAGTACATCTCCAACAACTTCAATATAATTACCACGATACCCTTCAGAGAAGTAATCCTCTTCTTCTTTTATTTTTTCCACCTTTATTATCCCTTCCTGTAAACGAGAATGGCATCTTGTCACATACACATCTATTAAATAAAACTTTCCTTTTATTATTTCAATATCAAATGAAGTTCCCTTAAATTTTCGTTCATTTTTAAATCTAAATCTTGGCTCAAAATTCACCTTTGCACCATTGTAATCACTTATCTTTCTTCCACATTTACGAATCAACTTCTTCACATCCTCTTTGAAATCCAATACAAAATCTGCTCTTATTTTCTTATCTGTCCTTCTGCTTTGAGCATCATATATTTCTTTCTGTATTTTATCGTAATTCTTACTATTTATTTCAATCTTCATATTTTATTCTTTTTAAAATTATTAATTCAAAAAAAAAGAGCCTACAATTCCTTGTAAGCTCTTTACTTATTAGAGATTACTAAATTACTCATCATTAAACTTTTCAAACCTTAAGACTCTATCTTCTACATCATCACCAAGCTCTACCTTTATCAATTCATCTAAACTCCTAGGATACTCTCCATTAAATTCAATACACCTTATTCCGTAGAAATCTAACAGATATGCAAATTCACCTAATAATGGCTCCAAAACATTCCAGGCTTTTTTAAATTCTGTATTTTCCAGCCACTGACTATAAATATCAACTAGAAGCGTACTTTTTGGTCTAGTCACTCGAGTCAATAACTCAACAATCTTCATCCTAGAATACCCTACCAAAACTATCCTCTTCCTAATAATTGGCTCATAATTAATCTCATGATATTCCAACAATTCCATCAAATTCATATCAGCTTCTTCATCTTCATTTGCCCATATATTCAATCTCTCTCCTATCATTGCAAGATTTAGGAAAGGTGAGCTGCGTAAGGTTTCCAAAACTTGAGAATATCCCAGTCCTTTAGCCTCTTCGGATTTATACACTTTACGCTCAACCATTGGCGTATCTTCATCCCACAATTCATTTACAATACCATCTCCTAACACATATCTTTTTAATACTTCATTCATATTCAATCTTTTATTATATATATAAAAACGTCACAATCTAAACTTATGCAACTCTTCTTCTTTTCTTAAATAATGAGACAGCACTACAACCTAATTTCCAAGGATTTTCTATCACCTTACTACCCTCAATTATTTCTTCTCTGCCCCAAATTAATGCATGTGAACTCCAGAAATCAATAGATGATTTAGTCGCTCTTTCATCAAATGGTTCTACTTCAGCCTTTTTACCAATAAAACAAGACACTATCAGTACTGTACCTTCAGACATCTTTTTTAATACAATTGTAGCTGTATTGCAATCAATTGATTCTCTATCTTTAACAAATCGAGTATGTCCATTCCTACCCTTACGAATAGCATAAACAACATCATCACCTTCACTAGCAGGAACACAAATTGTCTTTCCTACAACCCTATCAAATTCAATTTCTTGCACATCAAAATCACATTCCATGCCATCAATTTTATCAATCATCTCAGGTAATACCTCTCGTACTTCATTGTGAAGATGACTATTCACCCTATTCACAAACTTCACCCCCTTTGAATTCAAATATATTCTTCTAATAGCAGAAGCATACTTCCTTCCCCCTTTTACATTAACTATAAACTGAACCTCGTCACCTTCAATTAGTTTTCCATCTTCCAAATCACGATACTGAAAATAAATATCGTCCCCTCCCTCAATAGCAATAAAACCAAATCTCTTAGGACTATTCATCATCTTAATACATCCTGTCAATTCTTGCATTCTTCTTTTCATATTGTATTTAAATTTTTAATTATTATTTCATTTTACACTAACTATTATGCCTCCTCCAGATTATCAGCAAAGTATTCTTCAATAGCTTCAGTTTGATTATACTTTTCTAACCAATCGTAAGTTTCCTCAGCTGTAAGAACTACAATATCCTCACCTCCAGAAGAACCATTACCATTAGGGATTGAATATTGACTCAGTGCATTACCTTCTCCATATAGAAAAAATGCGCCTTTCTTTGTCACATACAGCTCCTCTTCGAAGAATCTAAAATTAGTACGGTTATCCATATTTCTAAACGATGCTACTAATTCTGCTGTCTCTGTGTTATACACTTTTTTATCAATTACTTTTTTCATACTATAATATTTATTTTGTTTATATTTAAAATTACACATACTTTTCCTGATACCGTGATTCAAAGACGCCAAAACGTCATCACAGTTTAATTATCTTAAACTCTTAAGTAAAATTGATTAATTGGAGCCAGAATAAATCTAATCCCTTAGAACAGGGTGACTCTACAAATAATACTAAATTTAATTATTAATAAATAAAAGAATCAAATTAACTTTTTAGAAATATCTGGATTACAAACATCACATTTAATGGGGATTTAAAATTTCTAAATAGTCTCTTCATATACTTTTCTTTTATTAACATTAAATAATTAACTAATTTCTACTTGACAAATGTATACGGAAAATTCCTTATAACCAAATTATTTACAACTCCAAGAAATTAATAATTTAATTTTAGTTTATTTTAAAAGAAAATAACAGTCGTTAAATTTGGAGACACTTCTTCATAGCTTATTTACAGCACTTTAACTTTAGACTAAATTTATCACATTTTCAAAACAGCCTAATTTAGATTCATTCCCGATAACAATCAGCATGAAAATACTTAAATTATTAATTATTAAAGCCAAATAATTTACTATAGATTAATATTTTAAATACTGGACTACAAAATATATTAATGAATTAAAGAGACCAATTACTCTTAATACTAAAAAACTTCCTCCTTCCACAAGTGAGGAGGAAGAAAGAGAATTCATTATATCATAGTTGTAGTACTAAATTTTCACATCTAGACATACAGTAATGATTACTAAAACATTATACCTATTAATATTATTAAGTCATTACAAGAAAGGCACAAAATGAAGTACATTAAATAAATAAAGTCATCAAGAATACAACATTAGTAAGACATAATAAATAATCATGAAACTATGGTAAAATAAAAAAAAAACATTAGAAATTAATCATTAAATATATCATAGTTGTAGTACTAAATTTCCAGCATCCACCGTATAGTGCTGTATTGCAACATTATGCAATATTTCTCATCGTATCCACGTTGCAAAAAAGGCACAAGTTTTTGGCACATTATTTTTTTTCAATAAAACTTCGACCACTAATCGTTTATATATACTATAGATAATCAACATCTTAAATCATTTTCATCGTTCAATATAGAAGACATCCTAACATAGGGATGTCTTTTTTTATAAACATTTTGATAAAAATCTAATATATAAAGATGAGAGTTGTTCAGAACAACTGTCCAAAAAAATAATTAAAGAAAATTGAAATTAAAAAATGTTGATTATGAAAACTACTATTATTATGGTAATGTTGAAAACCCAAAAACAGGTGAGATTAAAACCGAAAGGTTATACTCTGACAAACCAAACATCACAGACTATCAAGAGGATAAGTTTGATTACTTTTTGAAGTACCTGTATAAAATGAGTCAAATAAGGAGCTATTACAGCTCATTTAAGAATAAAGAAAATTTGCTTTACAATAGCAATTTAGACTTTGTAGAACAAGAAAATGGACTTCATATTTCAGTTGAATTATTGAGAAAGTTTCTTGGTGATAAGTATAAGTGTGTTTTGTACTCATTAAACAAGCATGGATTTATAGATGTTATTGAAAAGCGTAACGAATACTATAGAGTGCAGAGATTTATTCAGCCTACAGCTAAGTTTAAGTCTATTAGGCGAAGTTTTAAATTCGAAGAAGATAAAATGAGCAATAGAATGCTTGATTTTCATTACCGATTAATTAGATACTACGAAAAACGTTTGGGTAGGAATTACAATAATTTCCAACATAATTGGAAACATACCCTTAAACTTAAAAAAAACCAATTTGAACGTGCAATGGAGAAACATTATTATTCTAAGGATAATATAAAAGCTACTCTAGAAGAGTATAAGAATGGTTACTGTGCGAGTTTATGGAAATTAATTCTTAAATACAAAAATGAGAAAACCTGTAAAGCAGAACGTTTAATGTTTTTCTCTACCGACACCTTCTCAGGAAGGTTCCACTCTTTTTTTAGCCATTTACCTAAGCCATTAATGAAATACACTGTATTGGTAGGAAAAAATAATTTCAAGACTACTGACTGCCTAACATTTGATGTAAAAGCTTCTCAAATGACCTTATTGGCTAATGATATTGACAAAGCCACGAATGATGGAATAATTGCAGGAACTAATGAATTCAAAGAACTCTTAAGCAATGAAGTTGATATTTATGAAGACGTGATGAAAAATTTAGGTCTAAAAAATAGAGACAAAGCCAAAAAAGTTTGTATTCAGAGAGTATTTGGACTGACTGAATATTTTGGAGATAAAAGTGATGGTCAGGTGCTTTTCGAAAAACACTACCCTACGACCATCAAGTATATTAAAATGAAGCAGGATTCTGTTACTGAACCTGAAGATATTTACAAATGGAAAAACAAAACAGAATGGGGCAAAGCTTTAAATAAATCTAAATCCAGAATCATCCCTCTTGAAATGCAAGAAGTTGAACTTCTCGTTTTTCGTAGAATATGGGATAGATTAGAAAAGGAATCTACTAATTACGGAATTGGCATTCCATATATTTCAGTCCATGACAGCGTTCGTGTACCTATGGAATTCGCTACACAAACCGAAACCATAATGAATGAAGAACTTTCGAAAGTGCTTGGAGTTATTAATTTTAAGGTGAGTAAGGAATAAAATCATTTACAAAATCAAAAAAGGGAATTTAGTTTTATACTCAGATTCCCTTTTTCTTTATTAACTCATATTACTTTAACTTTTGTCATAAGTTAAAGTAGCAGACTCATGACTATCAACACATCTTATTTCAATCAATAATATTACTTTAACTTTCATTTACTTTTAAATAAAAGTTAAAATGTTTGATTGTCAATTCTTACTATACATATCTATAAAAAAGGAGATGTTACAGCATGATAAATTCCTGTTTAAAATATCTCATGTGTATTTAGAAATGAGTGAACCAGAAAAACAATCTATATATAGTGGTTTAATAAATACTCATCATTTAAAGGGTTAAATAGGCGTTATCAATTTCTAATTTCCTTAACCCAAGGTAGCGTCTAGTGCATGTAATCGACTCATGATTAAGTATTTGAGACAAAAGTATCAAAGAAGCTTCACTCTGATTATTATTATCATAGACCCTCCTTGAGAACGATTTTCGAAGACTGTGACTGCTGATAGCTAAGGTTTTAGAATTAAATACTTTCTTCAATAATGCATTTATAGATTGTGTTTTGTAGACAGTATTCTTTTGCGACACAAAAATAAAATCCTCACCATTCACCTTTACACCCTTATCATTAAGAGTATTCAATAGTTTTGAATAGGCTTTTTTTATATTTTCATTTAAAGTGATATCTCTGATTTTTCCAGTCTTCTTTTCTTTCAAAATTAAATTTTCACCTTCAATATCTGAAAATTTAATTTTGAGGATATCTCCTATCCGAAGCCCAATATTGATACTCAAAACTATATAAAATCCTATTCGGCATTTATTTTTATCAACTAATAATTTCTTGCCAGCGTTTAAAGCTTTATCAAATTCTATGTAATCACTGGTTCTATTCATGAATTAAATATTTCGTTTAAAAGTATAGTCAAAAATACTTCCAATAATCTGCATTAACCAGGATTAATTAACATTATTGATGATTTTTCAAAAGCTAACAACACAAATGAAAACACAACACCTTGACTAAATGAGCATTAACAATATAATCTTCATAAATATTATTATTGAAGATTTTCAGCTCCTCTTAATTTTTTAAGATTCACACGAGGGTATATAACCTGAATATAATATTTTAAATTATTAAAAATTCGACAAAAACAAATCTGAATAAACTTTATTTTGCACATATTCTAATTTAGAATCTCTCTAAGAAGTATAATTATCATAAGTATTTTTAATAATTTAACTTTTTCTAAAAAAATAATACTCAGATTCTGAACAGTTTAACTCCAGAAATCTATTTAAATTCATTCTTAAGAAGTCAATTTAAATAACGAATTTTAAATTATTAAAAACCCACACAACAAATTGACTTGCAGACTATTAAAATTCCCACTTCCTTTACAAAGCAATTAACAAAAACTAAAAATAATCAAAATAAAAAACGAAAACATGACATTATTAGAATACAAAGAACAACACATAACTATTGAATATTCAGAGAATAAGGATGGTACAATTACAATTCATGCTATTTATGCTAAAAATGGAAATCTTATAAATGATGAAGTAAAGAATACAACAGTAGCGAATATTAAAGAGTACACTACAGAATTCAAATTAAAGCTTATTCAAGATTATAAGAATGATTATTTCATTTTTAAAGAAGTGTATAAAGAATATGAAGATGGTTATAAGAGAATATCTCGTGGAGCTATTCAAGAAATGAATTTATGTGAATTTGATATTGATTCAGAAGATTCTTGTTGTCAACATGATATTGATGTAGATGAAGTTATTACAGCTATTATAGATGATGAAGAAGATAGAGACTATTATTTAAGAGATTTAGGTTTTGATTTTGATGAAGATTCTGAAGAAGACGAAGAAACTCAAATCGAAAACTTCCTAAATTCTTATGATTTTAGCCAATATGATTTAAAACTATATGCTGACACTTACAATATCACATATGAAACTGAACATTTAACAGTTACAGCTTATGAATATCATGATGGGAGTAATTGGAAGAAGGAAAAAATAGCTGATGAACACGAAACTTATTGTGATGAAGTAGAAAATGTAACTTATCTAGAAATAGCCATTGACGAAGAAGTTGGAGAATGGAAGAAAGAAAGTTGTTGTGAAACAAGAACGGGAATCAAATACTCTATTACCACTTCTTATTATCAAGGACATTATGAAGATTCTATTGAATTAGTTAATAAAGAAGCTTATAAATTAACAGAAATAGAAATAAGAAAATTAAAATTAGAAAACTATTTAAACTAAAAAAACAGTAACAATAATATGAGCGAATTAACAGAAAAAGATACATTGGATGCCATCAACTCTTTTAAGAATGAGATTGAACGTTTATTGAAAATGTTAGCATCTAAAAAAAACTATGGGTATTCTAAAGAGGTAATTCTAAAGTCAATATGCCACAATCAGCAATCTATGAGAATCTTTCAAGATGCATTAGGGGGATTCAAAAAAGAACAAAGAAAAAGAAAAATATTAAAATACATAGCATAAGCAAATGATGACAAATCAAAAAACAGGAGTTTATTCATGTGAATATGAAGATGGTACTGTATATATAAAGATGATTGACACAGGAGAAGAACAATATATTTTAATCGATGAAGAATTTAAAAATTGGGAAGCTGTACAAAAAATGATTGATGAACTTTAAAAAACAAATTAATAATATGACAGAACAAGAAGCACTAACAATAATTAAAAACATTGAAAAGCATCTTAAACTTAAACATTCAGGTAAGTTCGCAGAACAGATGTATGAGTTCATCAGTAACCCTGAAGAGAGAAAGGAGTCAGATAGAATCTACTTACAATTAATATCTTATTATAGATTAATCTATTTTCTTATTCAAGAAAGCACAAGTGATAAAGTTTCATTTAATAAAGTGATGCTATTCCGCAATTGGTTTAAATCAAATATTTTAGAAGCATCTTTGAATAAAAAGGAATTGGAATATTTTTCAAACAACAACTTCGCTTTAGAAAAAGAAATGGATGATGAAGAATGTGATAGGTATTTTGAATTTGTTGGCAAGAATCAGATAACCGTAGATTTAGATTATTATTATCACGCTATAGCTAACAGAGATTATTTTAATAATGCTGGATACTATGGTACACCTGAATATAAGTGGGTAAATGAAATCAGACACTGTCCTGCACTATTAGACGACTTAGGGTTTTGGCTATAAAAAACAATCATCAACAACCCCACTAGTATTCTCTAATGAGTGAGAAAACCTATCAGAATAATTTTGATAGGATTTCTTGTATATAATTGTGGTTAGATTATAACATAGTGATACCCTCCTTTATATTCTTGATACCCCTCCCATCCTCAACTCATATTGATAAATCGCTCAAACAGGATTCTTACTTAATATTTTGTGAAAAAAGTCAATCTTCAGCTTCCAGAAGTAATTTATCAATCTTACTTTTAAGTCAAATTAATAACCATAACTTAATACATGAAGAGATTTAATTTATCTGGGCTAATTGCTTTGGGTGGTGCAAAAGGTATTGGAAAAACTCGATTCTTATTAAAACTAGCTAATAGTATGGCGAACAATGAGAAGGTACTTTTCCTAAGCTGGCAAGATTGTCAAGAAAATTTATCAAATATCATTCACTCCATAGATGGAAGTATCCATCCCAATTTAGATATCAACACCTCTTTAAATTATTTAAATGTTGGAACATTTTTAGAATTGATAGAAATCATTCAAAAGAATAAGTACACCACTGTATTCTTCGATGATATTGAAAACTTCACCCAAAATGATTACCATGATTTCTTTTGTGAAGAAAAGGACAATGCGATAAAAGCTCTTCAGTATATTACTAATGCAAACAACACAACAATTGTTTTTGCCACCACCATTACCTCTGAAGAAGATATTAGCATCTCAAGATTTAATTGGTCGAGAAAAATCATCAATGATTGTGACCAAATTATCTCAATTTCAAGACCTAGTCACTTTGGTTTAATTGAAGATGCTGAAGGTGTATCTCTTTTGGATAATATTGAAATATCATTTCTGAAGAACAATTTACAATCATTTACCTTAGACAATAAGGAACTTAATATTTATAATAATGAACTACTCTCAAGACTTTAAGGATTTTGTTGAAAATGGAATTAATAATTTCTTTATTGGAACAGGTAATCCAAATGGGAATATCTTAATAATAGGAAAAGAATCTGCTATTGCTTCAGATGATATTGAAGGAAAGAAATGGTATGATAGTAATGCTACAGATTGGAACCAACATATTCAAAACAATACCTGTGAAACATTAGAATATAATGTAGATGAAAACCATTCATTAAGGAAGACTTGGGGAAAGAATACGTGGAGTAAATACCAAAAACTTGTGGATAATGTATTGGAAAAAGAAACTGAAAAATTTAAGGTCGATTTCTTGAAAAATGCATTTGCTACTGAGATAAATGACTCCCCAAATTTAAACACAATTAATGCTGATAAATCAAGCCTAAGTGAACGTAAGGAGCTATTTAAAAATTCCATTTTTATTAACAACTTTCCTGTAGTCATTTTAGCATGTTCTGACTATATTAAGAATAATCAAGATATTCGAGAAATAGATGAAATATTTGGAGTTACATATGATGGTGATGATTCAGGACGATACGTATACTCAACTGGTAATTGGTTTTTCACACACCACAATAAAAAAAGAACTAAACTAGTGATTCATACCAGACAATTAAGTATGAATGTTAGCAATAAGATGCTTGAAAATATGGGAAAAGTAATAAGGAACCATATTAAAGAAAACCTAGAATAATATTTCCAACAAATTACTTCTAAGCAAGAATAAAATTACAAAAGACATAAGAAATTAATATGTGTATAAATTATAAATCTGAGTATCTAGAAAGTACATTTTTAAATAAAACCTTATTATACCTATCTGCCTATCGTACAGATGAAGAATTAGGACTAAAAATTTTAGATGAATTAAATAAGATGAATAGTAAGCATCATGAAGTGTTAGGTTTCATGAGAAAAACTCGAAAGTATCTCAATTATAATTCTAATGGCGAAAAAATTGAAGATTTTTATGATTATATAAATTCGATTAACTCTAAGGACACTAAAGAAAAAATACTTGAATTAAATCGTTTACGTAGAGATATCTTAGAAGAAATACTTTATGATAGAAATGAATTTTCAAAAATTGTAGCGCAATACAACGAAGAAGTTAATAACCATATCGATTATGAAACATTAATAACACAAACAAAAAAAAATAAAATCATCTTTAATTATAGTTTTGATGATTTTTTGCTGAAGAATAATCTTTGCACAGCCCTTGAAATTTTATCTCTTGCATTTACAAACCATATTCCCCAAACATCATCCTTCGCAAAAAATAAGCAACGACATATTCTCGAATCGGTTAATGAAGCTTCATTAATCGAAAATGTAATTCATAATCTTGCAATTATACTCAACTTAGAAACATACCTAGAAGTAGAAGAATGTATTATGGATGATTCGTCAATCCAAGAGTGTCTTTTAGGTAATTTCGAAGATGGTTCCAGTTTTACCATTTCCCCTTATTATAGACCAACAGATTTTGGGTGTAAAGATACATTTGAATACAGAAAAAAAGCACATTATTTATTAGATGACTTCAATGATTTCAAAGAGATAAATGATGAACCTAAGATGAGTTTTAAAAACTATATAGAGCAAGCTGAACCAGAAAATGAATTTAGTAAACAATTTAAAAACAAGTTTAATGAAAAAATAAGTATTACTCTACGTATACCAACAATCAGTCTTTCTACTCACGATTACATTGGATTTGGAAAAGTCAGTTCTATCTCTGATGAGAAACTAATATCACTACATTTTACTTTTAATAGATGTCCGATGATGAATTTAACCTCCGAAAGGGCAGAAATACTTCAAATTAAATCAAAATATTATTTACAAGATTTAATAAATGAAGGAATCGAGATTCTTGACAATTATTGCTAAAGGAACAACACAACAAATTTTATAAAAAAAATGTTTTCTAATCTATAAGGCTAAGTACAATCTCGCATATGAACAAAATTAAAATATTCTTCATCTCCTTAATTATTGTTTTTATCTCAACTTCAATTCTGTGTATAATATTTGAACAACCTTTAATATATGCTCCTATTAACTACGGGATAAGTAATTTACTTCGCTTAGCATTATTATTAAGTATTCTAGTATTTGGGCTAGTTTACATTAATTATCCGATTCTTTTTTGGATTAAGAAAAAGACAAAACTCATGGTAAACGATTTATCATTTTATCTAGTTATAACTCTTTTTATTTTACAAATTGTAACTATGGTCACTGGTTACCTAGAGTCTTTTTCCAGAAGAGGAATTGATGCTGATTTTCTTTATTACTATAAATGTGTAACAAATAGTTGCATCTATATTTTTACAGGAAATTTAACAACAATAATAGCAACTATTTTATACGCAAAAACACTTTCTCCGAAAGATTAATTTTCTACTAAAATTACACTATTCATCCACATTAATAAGCAAAATGAATTTCAACAACATTGAAGACTTAAAAGAATACGGTTTTACAGGATTTAAGACAGTAAAAGAATTGTGGGACAATAGAAGTTCAATCCCTAAAGAAAGAGGTGTTTATCTTGTCATTGACCCTAATTATAAGAATCCCGAATTTATCTCTACAGGCGTAGGAGGTTTCTTTAAAGGTAAAAATCCCAATGTATCAATTAGTGAACTTAAGAGCAATTTAGTTCCAAACTCACGAGTGGTTTACATTGGGAAAGCTGGTAGCCTAACAGGAAACGCAACATTAAATTCAAGGATTGGGCAGTATTTAAGGTTTGGACAAACTAAAAATGTTGGTCATTGGGGTGGCAGATATATATGGCAGATTAAAAATCATTCAGACCTAATTTTTTGCTGGAAACCAACCCCTAATGAAGACCCAAGAGAAGTTGAAAAACTATTACTTAAGCAATATATTACATCTTTTAATAAAAGACCATTTGCCAATCTAACTGGATGAAACAATAGCATAAGTTCACCTTATCTTCAAAAGCTGAACTATTTTCGATTCAAAACTACAATAAAGCATAAGGGATTAATTTTCAGAAACAAAAAAGTTCAACTTCTTTACAAAGTTGAACTTTTCATCATTAAAATTTCATTTCCTTTAGAAACGTAAATTAAATCTCAACTCATACTTGATTTATAACAATATATTCTTTCCATATCCTCATCTGTGAATTTAGTCCACAGTCCAGCATTTTTAGAATATTTTCCATCCTCAATAGTTTGTCCATATCTATCCTCCATAAAAGCAATCAAATCCAATACTGAATTACAATCATTTAATGAATTATCTGTAATAGCTAAATTATCAAACTCTTTGAATAAACTTTTTGGAAATTTCTGATAATAAGATTCTGATTCTTCATCCATAACACCAATAACAAATTCGCCAATATTACCACATCTCATTATCGTTGCTCTGCTATCATTTTTTAAATCAGCAAGCTCTACTATTAATTGTGATACCATTATTTTATTTCCTTCTAATAAATTTATCACACCAATTATGAACGGTATTGTCAAACCATTATGGATGTAGTTCATTTTTTCAAAAAACTGAATCAAACTTCTCCAATTATATGTATTTTTTTTACTCACCTCTATTATTTACTCCAAGTGGATATTTATATAAAACATTAATATTTCAAAATGTCTCCTCCATTATACTAGCCATAAAATTAGCACTTCCATTCAAATATTTTATTTACGGATTTGACTGACTAGATTCGACTCTTTTGGTTATATATGTTGTTTGTTTTCTATAGGAGAAAATAAATAAAACCAATAATACTACTATTAAAAAAATTGAACCATAGTCTCTAAAAAACAACAGTTCAGACAAAAAAGACTCGTACACTTTTATCAACATTAATAGAAGAAGTAATGAGCTTAGTGTTCTGTACATATTATTTATCTCTGAAAATAAATCAATCTTCGAATCAACCTTTGAAGCAGAAACAAATTTATTGTAGTTAGAAAATTTCAAGAACTTAATCCATTTTAGAAATGGCTCGATAAATAAGGAACCTATTCTACTAATAATAAGACCAATAAAATAATATAGAAATGAACCAGTTATTATGTCCTTTTGAATTAAATCATACTCACTTATCCTACTTAATATTACTACAAAAACAACTCCTGGGAATAAGTAGTTAAAAATATTATATGATGATAACTTATCTAATAGTTCTTTCATTGTAGTGGTGTTTAATTAAAAAACAAAAGGTAAATATTTTTCTTTAGATAATATGGAAATAAAAGTTGGGATTGGATACCTATCATTCAAAGGTTTTAGCTTTTCAACAGCTGCCATATCAACACCACTTAAAGAATCAAGTCCCATTGGATGAGTATGCCATTCACCAATATAGCCTAACATCCCTCCAGTCATTTCTTTGATATGCTTTACTTGTTCTGGTAAATTCTGAATCCCTCTAAAAAAATAAACAGAAGAATGTTTACTATCAGGTGGTGCCATTATTGTATCAAAAACATGTATTGTCTTTGTTTTATAGTTACAAATTCCAATAAAAATACCTCCAGTTTCATTACGTTTAAATCTTTTTGCTTCTAATTTCATTCTTTCCAAAACTGAACCCATTATTCGAATTTCCCAGCCTGAATTGTTACAACATTTATAAACATCTAACGGTGGAAGTGAAATACTATCAGAATTAATTTCAATACCGTTCTCTGATACATAAGATATATTTATAAATCCCTCTTCTTTGATAATTTTTCGTTCAAATTCATGATTTAATATTTTTGAAAAGATAGATGCATGGAATGACATTGAATCATTTGACATTATAACAGTAGGCGAATTACATCCAATCCCAATATCAACAATATCATAATCATTTCCTTCTTGTTTCTTATTTTCCTCTATCAACCATTCTGAAATAATATCACTATTTATTCCTAAAAAATATACAAAGTTGACTAAATCATCTAACCTAGGATTTTGATTTTGCCCTTCAATATAGAGAAAGCCTAATTTTCCTTTGTAAGCAACCTCTGCTCTAGCTCTATTAGGAATACTATCAAGTTTACTATTTACAAGCCAATTCTGTACATTTAAAGATGCACTTGTATCAATTAACCATTTATACCCTTCAAGAAGCTTATTATCGTAATTGAAAACACTCCCTTCATGAAACTTAAGTGAACCATTATCACCTAGAAAAGCTTTTATTTTTTCAATAACTGCTTTCGCTTTATTTTGACCAGAACTTTCCATGAATAAATCATGTCGAACTACATTATGAGGACTAAATCTATCATTATCAATAGCTTTCAAGTTAAAATTTCCACTTCTAGCATAATGAAACAATAGTTTTGAACCTAAAGCACCTGCACCGATAAAAACCGTTTTCTCTTGATTATTACTTAGACTCAATTTCTGAGCTAAATTGCTACTTATTGGTTCACGGTGGGATTGAAAAAACACTTTTGTTTCTGCCGTAATTTCATTTTCAACAATTGATTCTTTGGTTACATTTATAATGAAATGAAAAAACTCTATATCAGATTCAAAACCAATCAATTTTCTTGGTCTTTTTAATCCAATCACAATCGGAATATACAACGTTAGATTATTAAGAAATAGATTGCTTTTAATATATTCTTCGAGAGGTTTTTTAATGGAAATTGAATATTGCTCTGTAAATCTCTCTAGTTCTCCATAAGTTTTAGGCAAAGAAGTCGAATAAGAATCAATTGGTTCCGTGCTATTACTCCAAACCAGTAATCCAAAGAGAGGCAAATCAATATCATTTATCTTGTCTTTATTAACTCCTAAGTTAATTTTCTTGATTAAATCATAAAATGCAGACAAGTTAGTTGAATTAATATCGAAGTCAATTTGTTCAAAAGAAGGATTACCAGCATTTTTTAATTTCGTTGATAAAAGCAAATAACAGAATGGATATTCCTTCAAATGTCTATTATTATTGGAAATATGCTGATACAACTTTAAATGTTTATAAATAAAATAGCCACAATATCCCTCTAACCTAACAGGTTCGAATTCATCTGCATCCTCCGCTAATATACCATTAGCTGCCTTTGAAAACCATTGTTTTGCCACAAATATTAAATCACTAATTCTTCTATTTGCAAACCATTCATCCAAATTTTCTCTTACTAAACATAGAGTTGGAGGCTCACCAATTGTTACAGCATATAAATGTGATAAATTTTCAACAGGGAAATCCTTTCTATCAGATTTAATCCTTGGTGAAGTGGTTGGGTAATTTAGGATATTAAAAGATATCAATATTGGCTCTAAATTCCTGATATCAATATTTTCATGTGTTCTCTTTGAAGGTATATTGACTTCAACCCTTACAGGAATTACAATATTAAAATCATCAAAGCTTAAGATTTCAAGTTCTTCAACACCTAATGCTTGTTCGATTTCACAAATCGCTTCCTGTATAGCATGAGGCAATTTTTCTGAATATTTTTTAAATTCTGAACTATATAACATCATTTCCATTTTTCACAACCGTACTAGCTGCTCCTCCAGCTCCACCAGAAGTTATTGCTACTTTCGCCTTTTCCGTTGATTTTGTTACACCGTTGTTAGTAACAATAAATTCAACTGGTTCTGGTGACTTTTCTTTGGGAATAATTGCTAATTCATAAAAGTCGTTCTTGGAACTTAAAGCTTCAATATATTCATCTTTTGCTGGCTTATGAGGTGGATTTGGTTTTTCTTTTTTAATCTTCTTGCTCGAACTAATTATTTTACCATTGGGTTCTTGATAATCATTTATCAGCTTAAGAGAATAATCTTTAGGAGTTTGATTCTCCTCTATATCATAGGATACATTATTAAAGAATGTCCAAGAACAATGATGCGGAGCAAGAAATAAGTCCCATTTAAGATATTTCTCGTTATCATTATTTTCTGAAATTTCAATAATCTTTTGCCATATATAGTGGTCAGAATCTCCTCCAAAAAGGGCAAAGGTGAGATGGTCGGCATCAGTATCTTTATCTTTAAATCGTGCCTGAACTACAATACTTGATGAGTTTCTATCAGCAGTTGCTTTACTCTTTATCAAATCTTTTTTAAATGGTGCATGAATAAAAAATGAAAAATTAGAATAGGTCTTATCATTTATCTCATTGATTTCATTTCCTGGAACATATGCAGTTACGTTCTCAAGTTTTTTATCTTCATCATAACCTATTAATCTCAATCTATTTCCTCTTTTATCTTTCTCTGAACCAGTTAACCTTTTCCTTCTATTTACTTCGTTCCTAATTGCATTTGCATCATTTGATTGTTCTGTAGTAAATAACATTGATGTTACCCAAATTTCATCAACTATTATCTCTTCATTTTTCCGATTGGTTTCAGTGTATTTTTTGGGGTCACCTGTATAAAAATTCTTCTTAAACCCACGACAATGGTCTTCGTCTGGATGCGAAAGAATAAATAGGTCTAAATAAGGATTGTTATTTCTTTTTTGAATACTTTTAATTAAATCTTCTTTTACATTGTAAATATTATTGTCATTTACATCTTTATCACCTTCACGAATATTACAATCTATCAATATTGTAGTATTATCTTTTATTGTAATCAAAGACATATCCCCATTATTAACAGGGTAATATTTAATCTTATTATTTGCCATAATATTTAGATTTAAATTAATAACCACACCAGTAAAACTGATTTACAATCACTTATATGAACCTGCGAAAATGTTTACAACAACAGGTTTATGACTACTCACCTAATATCATTATAAGAACATTGCATTCACACCTTACCAATAAAACAACATCACCTAATCAATAAATCGTAATTATAATGAATTATAAATTTACAATTAAGAACAATACCACTATACAATCATAATAAAAATACAAGCACCACTCAAAATAAAGAACGATTCTAAACAAGCTTTAGGATTATTTTTTTTGAGGCAAATAAAACATCGCACCTAGAATATAATTGAACTCAAATTCTATATATTATTGTAATAACTAGTTTAAAATACTAAACTAATTAATAGTTGCTCCATTAATATATTTCAGAAAAGCCTCACCAAAAATTGGCAAGGCTTCAATATATTCTCTAAATAATTCAACTTTTTTTGTTAATTCTTTAGTAATAAGAACTAAATTTTACACTTTTTTTACGCTTTTCTCAAAAAACTGTAATAATCATTAATCAAACTTGGCTTAAAAAACCAAAACACGACTTTTAAATAATTTTAAGTTGACAACCACAAAGCATAAAGTCTATTTTTGCTAGTAATAATAACTGTTTGACAGAGATAGGACACACATCATGTGGATACATGTGCTAATCTTACCTCCTGTACGTTTGCAACATAATCACATCCATTATACCAATTTAAAACTATCCCACTCCAATTTAAGTATTATTATAACAGATGATTTATTAATAAAAATTATTGAATTAATTAGAAACAGTAGACTACTTCATTATGAATACTGAATCATTTTTTTATATTTTTGTTTCAAGGTCAATAAATTAATTATGGAAAAAAAAGTACGGTTCATTAAAATTTCTGAGAATAAAATATTTATCACCCCAAGTGATTCTATATTATTCCAGCAGACAAATTTTCCCAAAAGTTCTTTTGGTTTTAGGACTAATAAAGAGGTTTATTGGCAAGTAGAACTAAAAAATTATGACAAAACTAACAATTCAATTGATATTGTAATCGTTGATTATCATCCTAATAATTTTGAACTTTTCAATAATCAAACTCAAAAAAAATCCGTTAAATCTTTAGAGTTTGAAAGTGTAGATTGGAATGAATTGGAACCATTACTAGCTTGGTACAAAGCAATTGATTTTGAAAAACTAACAAATCGAAGTTCGCTATCAAATCATTTAAAAGAAACCCGTTCAAATAGAACAGAAATTTCAAGTTCTACACCTAGAAAAAATAATACAGGAATAGATAGAACTAAGAAAACCACACCTAAAATCTCAATTCCAGAAGAAAAACTAACCTGGGAACATCCGTTAAACTTTAAATTCTATTTCAAAGATGCGAAATTCAACGATGGATATGTTTCATTTGAAAAATATGTAGATAGTTTTAATAGGTATATTGATTTTAAAATTTACAATAACAAAATACTTGCCGAGTATGATTTAATCAAATTTTATTTTCCAAAAGTTTTTAATGGCAGAAAAAAATTTTCCGTTTCTGCTAAAACAATATTCAAGGGTAACAAAATAATAGAAGTAATTTCAAACTCTGAAGAAATAGAATCAATTAATGAGAAATTAATAGACCGAATAAAAAAATGGATAAATCGCTCGAACATGTGCCACTCATATCGGAGCAAAGTGTGCCACTAATTTCGGTCTAAGTTGTGCCACTTTTTGTTATAAGTATTTCGGAGCAAGTTGTGCCACTCATCGACTAAAAAAAAGAATGATTTCTATCTTGTCTGTGTACCTATACACAGAGATTTATGGCTGCAAAAAGGATAGATATCATGGATATACAACAATTAATCCAACTAAAACTCAGGGGTGAAAGCAATCGCTCCTGTTCGGATATTTTAGCAATTCATCGCAATACAGTTAACTACTACGTTCGCCAATTAAAGGCTATTGGTCTTCAGTTCTCAGAACTACTGAAGCTAAGTGATGTTGAGCTAATGGAGCTTTTCCCAACCCGCAACACAACAGATGTCAATCGATACAAAGAGTTATCTGCTTATTTTCCATACTTTAAAAAGCAAATGTTATTGCCAGGTTGTACTCGGGAAGCACTTTGGCGTGATTATCTTCAAAAACACCCTGAAGGATATGGATATACGCAATTTAACGAACATTTGAATAATTGGCTTAACAAAGCTAAAATCAGCGGAAAACTCAACCACAAAGCAGGTGAAAAAGTATTTGTAGACTATTGTGGTAAAAAGCTTCAAATCGTTGACAAAGAAAGCGGGGAGCTTCGGGATGTAGAGGTCTTTGTTGGGATCCTGCCCTGTAGTGGGTATACCTTTGTAGAAGCAAGCTACTCTCAAAAAAGAGAAGATTTTATTAGCTCAATGAATAACTGTCTGCAATATTTTGGAGGTAGTCCCAAAGCAATAGTAACGGACAATTTAAAATCAGCAGTAAGCAAAGCCAGCAAGTACGAGGCTGTTTTAAACAAAAGTTTAAAAGCTTTGGCACTTCATTATAACTCTGTAATTAACCCAACTCGTACCTATTCCCCTCAGGATAAGGCTTTGGTTGAAGGAGCTGTAAAACTGGTTTATCAGCGTATTTATTATCCATTACGCAATATGATTTTCTTTAGCCTGGAAGATCTTAATATGCAACTTAAAACAGAGCTTGAGAAGTACAATGACTACCTAATGAAGACTTATCAGGCAAGCAGGAAAAAGTTGTTTTTGGATCAGGAACAGGTTTATTTGCAAGATTTACCATCAGAACCCTACAGGATAAGACATTACAAACGAGCTAAGGTGCAAAAGATGGGGTATGTATATTTATCTGACAATAAAAACTATTACAGTGTACCTTATCGTTATATCGGTAAAATGGTAGAGCTCCAATACAACTCACAGGTAGTTGAGATTTATTATCAAGGAGAGAGAATATCTGCTCACAAGCGCAGTCAAAAGGCAGGATATTACAGTACCATAAAAGAACATCTAAGCAGTTCTCATCAGTTCTACAGTGAGTGGAGTCCGCAGTATTTTCAAAAGCTGTCAGCCGATATTGGTCCCGGTACAAGTAATTATATCGGTAAGCTAATAGAACAACAAGATTATCCAGAGTTGGGTTACAAACAGGCTTTGGGCATTATCGCTTTAAAAAAGGCATTTAGCCGATCCAGAATAGAAACTGCCTGTAATATGGCACTATCTCATGACAGATACTCTTATCGAACCGTAAAGCGAATACTGGAAAACAATATGGATAAGGCTCTTCAAACTCAGTTACAGGAAACATCGATTCCGATACATATAAATATCAGAGGTCCCAAAGCTTATTGTTAACACATAAAAAATGAAAATAGATGAATAATCAGACTACCATTGAAAAAATGAAACAAATGAGACTTTCAGCTATGGCTGAGACTTATCACAACTCATTGCAGAACAACATGCATAAAGATTATACCTTGGATCAGTATATTGCATTACTGGTTGATCAGGAATGGGAACACCGACATAACAAACGGATTAAAAACCTGATTTCTTCTGCATGCTTTAGACAGTCAGCTTCCATTCAAGATATTGATTACACAGTCAATCGTTCTTTGGACAAAACTGTGTTTGAAAGACTGGCACAGATGGATTTTATTAAAAGTAAGGAGAATGTAATTATTACCGGTGCTACGGGAACAGGTAAAAGTTACCTCGCTCAGGCGTTAGGTCACAATGCTTGTTTGTTACAACACAAAACCATGTACTTTAATTTTGCTCGCCTGACAGATCAAATTAAGTTGGCAAAACTGGAAGGTACTTACCTGAAGTTAATGAAGAAGATCGAAAAGACTGATTTGCTCATACTTGATGATTTTGGATTAACTAGTTTTGATGAGCAAATCCGAAATGCTCTAATGGATATTGTAGAAATGAAATACGATAAGTCATCTATGATTATAGCAGCTCAAATCCCTGTAAAATGTTGGCATGAGACAATCGGAGAAGGAACAATTGCTGATGCAATTTTGGATCGTTTGGTGCACTCATCACACCGTATCGAACTTACAGGACAATCTATGAGAAAAAATAAAATGGAGAAAACTCAAAACAATTTATAATTTTAGCCTGGAAAACATTCTTTTTTTACTGGCACAACATCACCGAAATAGTTGGCACAATTATGCCGAAATATCCAATTTATGATGCACCTACCAAACCAGCTGCAGAAGCTGCTTTAGAAGACTTTGCTAACAAGTGGAACTCCAAGTACTCCTATGCTGTTAAAAGCTGGAGAGACAACTGGGAAGAATTAACAGTGTTTTTTGAATTTCCTATCGAAATCAGGAAAATCATCTATACCAATCCGATTGAGAACTTGAACGGGAAAATTAGAAAATACACGAAAAACAAGCTCTCTTTTCCTTCTGATGAAGCGGTGATGAATTCTGTTTACCTGGCTACCAGGGAAGCTTACACATGCCAATCAGAAACTGGGGAGTGATCTTAAAGCAGTTTTTAACTATATTTGAAGAAAGGGTTAGACTGAACGTCTAACCCTCTAAATTTCATTTACACACTTTGTGGGACAGTGTCCATTAAATATTCAATAAACTCTATTTATTTTTAACATTGTTTTATTGCTGATTCAAGATAATAACCGCTACCAATTTTCTTACTAATAATCTTAGAGTTATTTATCATTTCTTGATACTGTTCCCGATCAATATTTTTTAATATCTTATCAAGATCTTTTAGTGAAGAAATAGCTATACCCACTTTGTTATCTGTTATAAATTTTGCCAATGCCGCTTTATCCCAGATGATTATTGGTAATCCTGCTCTTAAATATAAAGATGTTTTATGTGGGTTGTTGATTTTTAAATATTCGCCAAAATTACCACTACACTCTTCAATTGATTGTCCGTCCCATACCAAACCAAAACTACCTTGTAATTCATTAACAACTTCATCAGCACGGAAAAACCCTTTGTAATTGATAATACTATTTTTTTGTAGTTCATTTTTGTCGAATCCAACACCATACAAATTAATAGCATAATTTTTGGGATGTATTGCATCTAAATCATAAATGAAACCATTCTTTCCTATACCTAATGCTCCAGCAAATACAAGTTCAAATTTATTTAATTTTTTTTCTGCCTTGTCACTATTAACACTTAAGTAATCAAATATATTCAGATTAAGAATTTTGCTTTTTAGCTTATTTTCAATTAGCCATTTACTCATGAATTCGTTGTGGGAGATAATTACATGGTTTCTGTTGAATGATTTAATTTCTGTTATTGTACTTAAACGCTTATTTCTATGAGATCTTAAATCATGAATAACAGTAATTACTTTACATTCTTTAATAATAGCGACTTTTACAATTAAATTGTAGTATTTTTTTATTGGGTATTGAATGCAAATTGTACTTTTTCTTTTTAATCGAATAAGTCCTATTATTGTACTAAAAAATGTAAGTATGGCTCCAATTATTGAGTTGGGCAAGGTTGTTCTTGGTAAACCTATGTTTTTAAAACCAATGCGTTCTAAGGTTCTTTCACAATCAATTTTAGCTTTACCAGCAGCAGTAAATTGAGCTTTGTAATTTTTTGTAATAAAAAATTTATTCTTGTTCATGGGATATATTAAAATAATTTCTGTTTTGAATTGCCGAAGATGATAAATAGTTTTTAATAATCCTAGTTCAGTTATAAATAGTGATACATTATAAAAAAAATGGATACATTTCTCTTCTTATCCTTTTTCAAAAAAATATCGTTTATGTATATTTGTCGCAACAGGTATAACTTTAAAATATAATAATGAGTAAATATCAATATGATTATTTAATTGTAGGATCAGGTTTATTTGGATCTGTTTTTGCTAAGGAAGCTACAAAATCAGGAAAAAAAGTTCTTATTATTGACAAACGTGATCATGTAGGGGGAAATATTTATTGTGAAAATATAGAAGGAATCAATGTACATAAATATGGGGCTCATATTTTTCATACAAGTAATAAAGAAGTTTGGGATTACGTCAATCAATTTGTAGAGTTTAATAGGTTCACAAACTCACCTGTAGCAAATTATAAAGATAAATTGTATAATTTACCTTTTAATATGAATACATTTTATCAGCTTTGGGGCGTAAAAACGCCATCAGAGGCCAAAAGTAAAATAGAAGAACAAAGAAAAGAATACGCAAATATTATTCCTAAAAACCTTGAAGAACAAGCTTTATTTTTGGGCGGTAAAGATATTTATGAAACGTTAATAAAAGGTTACACGGAAAAGCAATGGGGTAGATCAGCGACCCAAATACCTGCGTTTATAATTAGAAGGTTACCATTTAGGTATACATTTGATAATAATTATTTCAATGATCTTTATCAAGGTATTCCAGTTGGTGGTTATAATACACTTATTAAGGGATTGCTTGAAGGAATTGAATTTCGAGGAAATATAAATTATTTTGCACAAAAGGAGAAATTGGATGCTCTTGCAGAAAAGGTTTTATACACGGGAAAAATTGATGAGTTTTTTGAATGTAAACTAGGGAATTTGGAATATAGAAGTTTACATTTTGAAACAGAAGTTTTAGATGAAGAAAATTATCAGGGAAATGCAGTTGTAAATTATACCGATAAAGAGATCCCTTTTACTAGAATATTGGAACATAAACATTTTGAATTTGGAACTCAATCAAAAACTGTTGTCACGAAAGAGTATCCTCATGAATTTAGTAAAGATAATGAGCCTTATTATCCGATCAATGACGAGAAAAATAATAATTTACTGATGGATTATCAGAAATTGGCAAAATCTGTTTCTAAAAAATATATCTTTGGTGGGCGTTTGGCTGATTATAAATATTATGATATGGATGATACTATAGAGGCAGCTTTGGCTTTAGTAAAGGATGAAATATAAAAATTTAATATGAATATTCTATTAGTTTGTGATCAAAAAATTCCTGCTTTGCTATATGGCGGTACTGAGCGTATTGTATGGTGGCTTGGTGAAGAATTGATAAGAAGAGGTCATCAAGTTAGCTTTCTTGCTGGGGAAGGTTCAACTTGTGATTTTGCAAATGTTTATACATTAGATCCACATAAAACAATTAATGAGCAAATTCCAGAAGGAACTGACATCGTTCATATTCATTTTCCTATAGAAGAAGAATTATCTATTCCTCATATTGCAACTTTGCATGGCAATAGTAAGCCTAATCAGGAGTATAATATTAATACAGTTTTTATATCAAAAAATCATGCGGAGCGTCATGGAAGCTCTGCTTTTGTATATAATGGTTTGGATTTTAATGAATATGGACCAGTTGACTGGAATATTAAAAGAGAGCATATGCTTTTTTTAGGGAAAGCTAGCCGAAGCAAAAAGAATTTAAAAGGATGCGTCAGAATCTCAAAAGCTTTAAATGAAAAATTGGCAGTTATAGGAGGGCGAGGCTTGCCTCTTTCGAGAACTGTTCGCTATAAAGGATTTCTTGGAGGAGAGAAGAAAAACAAAGTTATTAATCAATCTAAAGCATTACTTTTTCCTGTAATTTGGCATGAACCGTTTGGTTTGGCTATTGTGGAAAGTTTGTATTTTGGTGGGCCAGTTTTTGGAAGCTCCTATGGTTCATTACCAGAATTAATCCCTACTGAAGTAGGCGTTACATCTAATTCATATTCAGAGCTAATTCAAGCTGCGGGTAATTACAGAGATTATAATAGAAAACATTGTCACGAATATGTGTGTGATAATTTTTCTGTCAGAAACATGTGTGATGGATATTTAAAAATGTATGAAAAAGTTTTAAATGGTCATCAGCTAAATGCAATAAATCCGGTCCATATCATTGATGCTGATATACGACATTATCCAATGCAAGATTAATATGTCAACCTATTTTTAGTACGGAGCATAAATAAAAAAAAGAGGCTGTCTTATGACAGCCTCTTTTTTATAGATATTTGTTTAATCCATTTTCACAATAGGAGATATCCTTTTTAACACATTCGTAGTACATATCTTTATTGTGTTGTGATCTGGCTCTATCACTTTTGGGATGCCATAAATGATATTGAATGGCCATGTAAAGTAATGTTGTCTTCTTTAAGCCTGAGTTCATTAATCGTTCTACCATTTCAATGTCCTCGTACCCCCAACCGGTGAAATCCTCATTGTATCCATTTACCTTAATCGCATCTTTTCTCCAGTAAGCAAAATTACAACCAATGGATCCTTTTCTAGATGTATCGTTTCTTCTATTTCTGAATAATTTAGACATAATTGGAATTCTAAAAAATCTTTTGCGTTTAAATATATTAAATAGGTTTAGGGAGCGATTTTCAGGTTGATTTATAAGTCTCTTTGTTCTTCCTTTTAAGACAAAACTTCGATTTCCACAGACAAATTGACCTACACTTGCTACAGAAAGATGATCCTCAATGAATCTTGGGTGAACCATCACATCACCATCTATTTGAATTATGTAATTTGAATTCATTTTGGCAATAGCTTTGTTCAGAATTTTACACTTTTCAAAACCATTGTCTTCGTGCCACACATGTATTACCTTACAATCAAATTTAGCTTTATATGAATCAATTAAATTTTTAGTTTCTACTGTTGAACCATCATCACCGATAACAATTTCATTTGGCAGAACCGTTTGATTAAGTATACTTCTAAATATTAGATCTAAAAAAATAGGGGTGTTGTAGGTAGTTATTAGTAGTGCTACCTTTATATTATTCATATGTAATGTTTATTATCAAGTTATTAAAATTGTTTTATAAAATAGTTTCCTATTCAGCAAAAAAAAAATATGTTTTTTTATGTTAATTAATTAGTTAGTTTTAGTATCTTATACGACCCTAAAGGTACACTATTTTAACAAAACTCCATTTTTACACAAGCTTGTTGTGAATATTTATAAATTTAATTTATTCTTTATTTAAAATTTGGGAGCCATGCAATAGATCCTGCTCAAAAGTAATTTTAATGTTAGATTCATCCCCATCAACAATAAAAATAGGCTCATTTGGAAGATACTTTAATACCACACCACAATCATCTGTTGCAGTAAAATTTGGATCTTCCATTGCTATATCGTAGGCTTTTTTAATGGTTGAATATTTGAATGCTTGTGGTGTTTGCGCACGTCTTAGATTTTGTCTTGGCGGAACCGACTCAATTGAATCATTCTCATTCAAACAGAATATTGTATCACTTGTTGGTATCGCAACAGCTACTGTTTTGCCATTTTCTAACTCTTTAATAACGTCGTTAATAATACGTTCCGAAACAAATGGACGAACCGCATCATGAAATATAAGGTAAACGTTTTGTTCACGTTCATATGCATCTATTGCAGCTAAACTCGAGTCACTTCTTTCTTTTCCACCACTAAGAACATGTTTAACTTTACTAAAGTTGTTAAGTGAAATTAGATCGTTTATTTCGGAATGATAATCGGCATTTATCACAACACAGATTTCGTCAATTTGCTTGTGATTTTCGAAGGCTTCAATACTATGTTGTATAATGGGTTTAGATCCTAAGGTCAGAAATTGCTTAGGAAGGCTGCTTCCCATTCTTTTTCCGCTTCCACCTGCAAGTAGAACAGCAACATTCTTCATGGTTTAATTTTTAAAGTGATAAGCTAAAGTAATACAAATAAACTCTACAGAAAAGAAAAAAAATAACCGTTCCAAAATTCAATTTGAAACGGCATATATTCTAATAAATGGGAATTTACTATCTGAAGATTTCGTAATCTCCAACATCAGTTAAAATATCATACCCATCTTTGGTAACCAATATAGTATGTTCAAATTGAGCAGATAACTTTTTGTCAACAGTTCTTGCTGTCCAACCATCATTTTCGTCTACTACTGCACGTGCTTTACCTAGGTTAATCATTGGCTCGATAGTGAAAATCATACCTTCTTTCATCTTAGGACCAGAATTTCGAGCTGCTATGTGCTCCACCTGTGGCTCTTCATGAAATTCCAATCCAATTCCGTGTCCACAAAACTCGTACACCACACTGTACTTTTTTGCTTGAGCAAATCGTCCTATTGCAAAACCAATATTTCCGAAATAGTTACCAGGTCTAACCTGTTCAATGCCCAAATACAAAGCATGTTCAGTATCTTCTACCAAACGCGCAGCCTCATCCGTAACGTCACCAATTGTGAACATTGTACTCGTATCACCAAAGTAACCATCTAAAATCGTGGTAACATCAATGTTTAATATATCACCTTCCTTTAAAATAGTTTTCTCATTTGGAATACCATGACAGATAACGTCGTTTAGTGAAATACAACTTGATTTTGGATAACCATGATAATCTAATGTTGCAGGAATTGCACCATTATCACGCATGTATTCTTCAATTAAATTGTCAAGATATAAAGTAGAAACGCCTTCTTTAACGTAGTTGCTTATATTTTTTAAAGTATTTCCGGCTAATTGAGAACTTTTTCTTATTCCCTCGATTTGTTCCGGAGTTTTGATAATTATTTTGCCCATAATTGAGTTCTGTTCAGAAATAATTTTACTGTTGTATATTAAGGAGGCAAAGGTCTGCATTGAAATTGAATTTTGCAAACCAAATTGATTGCTTTTGATATATTCATGTTAAAACAATCAATAACAGATTTTATGAAATAATTTAATTTTGCACTGCTAATAATAGTTTGGTAATTTAACGCGTTAAATAAGCTAAATTTATCTCTGAAATGAAGAAAATCCTTTTTTCAATGCTTTTGCTGATATCATGTTTATCAGCTAACTCACAATATTTTAATACAGGTCAAGATCCAGCATCGATTTCCTGGAAACAAATAAATACTGATCGGTTTCAAATTATTTTTCCTGCTGAAACAGAGGTTAAGGCAAGGTATATTGCGGCTCTATTCGAAGATCTAATTCAAAAAGGAGGGAAAGATTTAAATCACACTCCTAAAAAATTCTCAGTTGTTTTACATTCACGCAGTGCAACTACAAACGGAATGGTTGCCTGGGCTCCAAAGCGTATGGAGTTATTTACTACCTCGGGACAGGATAATGATGCACAGTTATGGTTGGATCATGTAAGTGTACATGAATATCGACATGTAATTCAATTGGATAAAATAGAACAAGGATTTACTCGCTTTTTAAATTATATATTCGGACAACAGGCAACTGCTGTTGTTGTAGGCTTGTATATTCCACCTTGGTTTCTCGAAGGTGATGCCGTTTGTTTGGAAACTGCATTAGGAAAATCGGGTAGAGGGCGTTATCCTGAATTTAAACAGGAGTTGCGAGCTCAATTACTTGAAAAAGGGATCTTTTCCTACGATAAGGCAATTAATGGATCTTATCAAGATTTTATTACTGATAGGTACAAGTTAGGCTACTATTTAGTAGGTAAGGCTCGTGCGACTTACGGGAATGATCTTTGGGATAATGCCTTGAATAAGGTAGCACAAAAGCCATATGGAATTACCAGTTTTGCTGATGGAATAATGTCTGCAATGCATCAGGAAAGAGACAATCATTTTAAGAATTTATCAGCAATTCAAGATCGTAGTGCTATAAATTTATCTGTAGAGAAGATTGATTGGGAAGAGGTGAAAAATAAGAATGCTTACTCCGATGGAAAACTATTGCTTTATTACGATAGCATGAAGGAATTGTTGTGGGAATGGCAAGTTGAAGATGCAAAGACCAGTAAATCGGAATTTGTGAAATTATCTGATAGAGAAAAGTTCTTTACTAATAAAAGAGTATTGCAACAGATTGAAGATGGAAGATTAATTTATCTGAAACAAGGTTTGGCAGATAAATTGCAATTCGAGCTACTTCAACAGGATGGAACAGAAAAGGAATTGTTTACTCCTGGTTATATGAGCCATATAGATTTTGATTATCAGCATGGGAAATTGATTTGGTCAGAAAGAAAAGAAAATCTAAGATGGGAAAAAGGAGATAGAAGCATTCTTGTTTCGTATGATATCAACAAAAAGAAAAGAAGAACTTACAAGCACAAACAATCATTGTTTGCTCCTAGTTTTAATAAGAAAGCATCGAAAATTGTAGCTGTTGAAACGGATAATAAAGGTGATAATAAATTGATAATATTAGATGCGATTAGTGGAAAAGTACTAAATCAATTCTCCGCATCAAAACAAGAATATTTCATGTCTCCACGTTGGGAAAATGAAAATTCTATTATTATGATTCTGTTGAATAAAAATGGGAAACACTTGGTTCGTATAG
>Ga0209272_10000216_pt1 | contig 60225 bp, 41 predicted proteins | sample tdDd002_FD_187125 | JGI IMG/M metagenome (GOLD analysis project Ga0209272, IMG submission 187125) | Marine sediment microbial communities from the Atlantic coast under amendment with organic carbon and nitrate - tdDd00.2 (SPAdes)... | ecosystem: Environmental > Aquatic > Marine > Coastal >...
TGTACCAAGTAATCTTACTGCTTCCGAAATCACACAAACAAGTGTGAAATTAGATTGGAATGCTTCAACCGATAATGTGGCAGTAACGGCATACGAAATAGAATCGGAAGGCTTAGTTATTGAAAGTTCGACAACAAATTCAGTAGTTGTGAGTGGTTTAGTTGCCGATACAAACTATTCATTTACCGTAAAAGCTAAAGATGAGGCAGGGAATGTTTCAGCCTTAAGTACGGAAGTTACTGTTACAACTTTACCTATTATAATAGGTCCAGATTACTGTTCTATGGTAGGTGATGATTATTCTTACGAGTGGATAACAGAAGTAAGTGTGGGATCATTTACAAATACGTCTGCTGTTGATAATGGTTATGGAGACTTCACAGCCGATATGATTACAGCTGAGTCAGGTTCGAGTTTAACTCTATCTTTAACACCAAATAGTGCTCAATACACAGAGCATTGGAAAGTTTGGATCGACTATAATGGCAATGGAAACTTTAGTGATGCTGGTGAAGAAGTCTTTTCTGGAAGTGGAAAAGGAGCTACAACGGGTAGTATTAACATTCCAGTAGATGCTACAGGAAGAACTCGATTACGTGTTGCAATGCGCTATAATATCGCACCTGTTCTTTGTACGAATCCAGACGCTGGTGAAGTGGAAGATTATACCATTAATATCGAAGGATCTCAGGTAGATACGACACCACCTACAACACCAAGTGATTTAGTAATGACTTCTATTTCGCAAACGAGTATTTCTTTAGCGTGGACAGAATCTACTGATGAAAATGGCATAAGCAATTATGAAGTTTTAAATTCGGGTGCTGTCGTTTCAACAGATGTCGCAACTAGTGCAACGATTAACAATTTAAGCTCAAATACGACATATAGTTTTACGGTTCGTGCCATAGACCCATCGGGAAATGTTTCCAATGAATCTGCAGTTTTAGCTGTAACTACATTGGGTGATGTCTCTTATTGTGATGCATCTGGTAGTACGGGACCAGAGCATATTGCGCATGTTCTTTTCGAAGGTGTTAATAACAGTTCTGTAAGAGATGATTATCATGATTACACAGCTATGTTGGCGAATGTATCGCAAGGTAATACCTATCCTATAACGGTTACTATTGGTGATTATTATAATGGCGACAGAGCGACTGTTTGGTTCGATTGGAATCAGGATGGTATTTTTAATACAGCTGAAGAGCAATTCATATTAACACCTAATGGTGCAGAAGCAAGCGGTACTGTCATTGTTCCTTCCAATGCAATTTTAGGTAATACACGCATGAGAGTTCGTGTTAATTTTTATGAGGCGGGTGCAGTTCCTTGCGATTATCAAACTTATGGTGAGGTAGAAGATTACACGATTAATGTATCAGGTTCAGCCGAGAATATGACAAGAACTAAATCATCGATATCCATGGATGTTATACCTGATTCGGAAACTCGAGTGAAACTATATCCTAACCCAGTTATAGATCTCTTAAAAATACGAGGTGACGATATTAAGAACGTCAAAGTATTTAATGTGGCTGGAAAGCTTGTTTTGGCATCGAATAACGACGGTAATTTGTTAGAGTTAGATATGGACTTTAGCGATTTGCAAGAAGGATTGTATTTAGTTCGAATTGAAATGAATAATAATGAAGTGATCACTAAAAAAGTGGTTAAATAAATTTCAATTCATTTAAAAAATTTGTTTTAAAAAGCATCATTTATGCTTTTTAAGTCTAGAGTAGTATAAATAAAAAGCTTTACAGATCATTGGTCTGTAAAGCTTTTTTGTTTTATGAATAATTCCAGGAATGAATAAAATATCATCTTTATAATATGTATGAGTAGTATCAGACAATATATATAGCTAGTATGTCTGGTTATTCTTATTATGTAGGCTATTATGATGTTATTTGTAGATATAAATGAGCAAAATCAACTGAGTCTTTTCAACTGAAATATTGTTTGTTAATTGTTGTTTTATAGAGTTTTGTGTTTTTATGTAAGTTGGTATTAAGGTGCTTGAAAGGATTTGTAAGATGTTTTTAGTTTATATCGGTAGTTGATATTATTAGCATTGCGCCCTAATCTAAATTTATTGATAATAGAAAAATTAAAACACAAAGAATGAAAAGAAAATTTACCCATTATTTGTTTGCGCTTCTCATCGTTTTATTTGCGATCCCCATAAGTGGAATGTCTCAAGCAAAAATAGAAAAAAAACCAGCACACATTTGTGCAAGTAAGGAATGCAAACATGATAAAAAGCCTCATGTTTGCAGAAGTACAGAACAACATGAAGCATATTGGAAAGCAAATCCTGAAGCACATAAAGCTTTTTTATTAGAACAAGAAGAACAAAAGCGATTGGTAAATCAGTTGAAAACTCGCAGTTTAAGTCGGTTAAAAGCAACAGCGACTAGTCAGAAATATATTATACCAGTTGTATTTCATGTTTTTGGTGAAACACAGAGTGGTAAAGCAGTAACTTATGATTTAATTGAAGATGCTTTACGACGCACCAATGAAGATTTTGCTCAACAATCAGTTGGACAAGATCAAATTCATCCTCGATTTCAGGGAGTCTTAGATAACCTTTCGGTAGAATTCCGTTTGGCTAAAAAGGAACCTAATGGAAACCTTTGTGATGGAGTCAATTTTTATCCTGTGAAGAGTGGTTTCGGTAATAGAAGTTCTGATACGGAAATACAAGCATATGCATGGGATAATAAGAAGTATATGAATGTATATATCATGAATGATCTTTATGCTGATGGTGACTTGTATCAATCAGGTGTTGCTTGGTATCCAACACAATCCATGACGGATTCGAATACGGCAAGAGTTGTTTTTAATGGTGCTTATATAGGTAATAATGGAAGTGAGAATTTCCGAAGAATCTTAACACACGAGTTTGGTCATTTCTTCAATTTGATCCACACCTTTGAAGGTGGATGTCCCGAAGCTAATGGAGGTGATCAATGTGCTGATACTCCAGCTGCTACTAAATCGCAAATGGGAGTTGATGAATTGAACTGTAATGGTGAGTATACCAATACTCAAAATTTCATGAATTATACAAGTGATTATGAGATGTTTACTAAGGATCAGGTGCTGCGTATGACTGCTGCAATGGACCACTCAGCTCGTATTACTTTGTGGCAGCCTGATAATTTAATTGCTACAGGAGTAAATGATGGTTTCGAACCAGGGATGATTGTAACGTACGATTCTTACTCCATTAGAGAGGCTATTATAAATGACGGAAGTACTGATACAAAACTTCATATTAATCTTACTAAAGGAGCTGAGTTTGAAAACGGGACATTTATTGAGGGCACACATTTTAAATCTTTAAATGTACCTGCGGGTTTAAGTGTTGATATAAAGCGCACGGATGCTGCTAATGCCGTTTTAAGTTTTACAGGAAAAGCGGTTAATAACGAAAAAGAACACTCCGTTTCTGGTATGACTATTGAGTTGCTTCAACCAGCCTTTACAACACCTATCAATCAGATTAATAATACTAAAATTGACAAATTTAAGATTGATTTTAGAAGTGTTTATGAAACAAAATACATAAGCCTTGATAAAAGTATTACAGGAGTTGGAACTTGGAAATATATCGATTTAGCTCCAGTTAAAGCTGAATGTTATATTTGGCATTACGATCAAGATCCTGAAAAGAAATTTAAATTGGATATGGAAATTAATAAGAACTCCGTATTAAATTATGCAGGGACTCATAATATTGTTCCTTTAAATTTCGGGGATGAAATCAGCTCAACATCATCTTGGTATAAATATACTGTGAATGGTGAGCAAGCCGATATCTATAATAATAGTTTTACCGAGTGGAAAGGAAAGCGAAAGTATATTGGTATTCAACTTCAACATGATAATGACACTTACAATGGTTGGATGTCAGCGTCAATATCAGCAGATGGTAATACATTTACTGTACACGATGCGGCTTATTATACCAAGCCTAATGCGACTATTCTTGCAGGTAAAGCGCACGAAGCGATACTTAAGTTTGATGCGGATACACTAAATGAAGATTCATTTAATAACAATGGGCGATTGGGGAATTTCATTACGGCCAAACTGATGAACACGACCTTTAGTGTTGCTGAAAACACGATTTTAACAGCAGGAACACATTATTCAATCACAGGAGTACCAGCTGGTTTAACACCTGAAATTAAGATCTTACCAAACGATTATCTTCAAATCAAGCTTAAGGGGTATGCACAAAACCATAATAAGGTTGATTTAACTAAAGTGAATATTACATTTTTTGACGTTTTATTTGATGGTTTACCAGCATCTGAAATTAAAAATGCAGTTGATGCTGAAATAAATATTAAATATATCGATGAATACAAAGTTGTGTATTACGATATGGATGATATTACAGTGGATAAGAATAATAACTGGAAGAGTTTTGTTTTAGGAGAGTCTGAAAATAATTTCGGAGCATGGTACCATGAAGGGAATTTGCGATTCGAAACTTATGAACGTGACGTTGTTGGTCATATTGGAATGTTGGATGCAAAGATACTTGCTCTAGGAACTTCAATTGGTTCAAATACAGATGTATGGGTAACACCAGGTGCTTTCCCTGATGAGATGTACATAACTGATACAAATCACAAGGAATGGATTGGTAATGAAGGTTACCTTGGTTGTGTCGTTAATTTGAATGGTAATCGCTGTTATGCTTGGATTCGTATTGAAGTAGATGCCGCAGGACAATCTTATACGGTTAAAGATTGGGCTTATAATGAACAACCTAATGCACCAATAATTGCTGGTGAAACAACTAAGCCAACCCAAGTTTCTGTAAGTATTTCAGAAGCAACATTTACTGAGCCTTATACAAATGATGGAAGTGTAGAAGGAATTGCTAACATTTCAGTTCTTAATGATGAGTTTGCACTTGCAGCTGGAACTGTATTAACGAACGGAACACACTTTAGTGTTACAAATTTACCTGAAGGCTTAGCTTGTAAGTTAGAAGTAGTTGATTATAACAATATGAAGCTTAGTTTGAATGGTAATGCTGTTTCAAATACAAAACCTGAAAGTGCTGTCGTTGAAATTAGTTTTAAGGATCCTGTATTTGTAAATGGTTCTGCTGGCACTGTTGAGAATAATAGCTTGAATTTTGACATTAAATTTAAAGAACCTTGGGATATTATTTACACTGATGTGAATGATATTACAGTTAGTGCAAGTAATGAATTCAAGTGGTTTGGAATGGCTGTTGGAACTCATGGTTTTGGTGCATGGTGGTATAATAAGGATGGTAGAATGAAGCTTGAAACTTATGAGAATTATATTATTTGTTCTCCGGGAACTTCTAACCTAATACCTCTTTCAGAAGGTAGTAGTATTGGAGCGAATTCTTCGGAATGGTACCAAGGGAAAGATTGGCCAAATGAGCCAGATTTGGATAATGCGAATTATCATGCTTGGTTAGGTAAAGAAGCCTATGTAGGTGTACGATTGAAAAATGGTGAATTCAATCATTTTGGATGGATTCGCATAGCAGTTGCAGCCGATGCAATGTCATATACGGTTCTCGATTATGCATTTAATGATCAGCCAGATACTCCAATATTGGCTGGACAGAAGACCTCTACGGTCTCTGATGATACCGAAGCTCCAACTGTACCAAGTAATCTTGCCGCTTCAGAAATCACTCAAACCAGTGTGAGATTAGACTGGAATACTTCAACAGATAATGTGGCAGTAACGCTTTATGAAATCCTATCAGAAGGACTAGTAATTGGAAGCTCGGCGACAAATTCAATTGTAGTGAGTGGTTTAAATGCAAATATAACGTATAGCTTTACAGTACGTGCAAAAGATGCAGCAGGAAATGTTTCCAATGAAAGTATGGCATTAGCAGTGACCACAAGTGTGTTTGTTGATACCGAAGCTCCAACTGTACCAAGTAATCTTGCCGCTTCAGAAATCACTCAAACCAGTGTGAGATTAGACTGGAATGCTTCAACAGATAATGTGGCAGTAACGGGTTACGAAATTGAGTCTGCAGGATTAGTTATTGCAAGTTCCGCAACAAACTCAGTTGTTGTGAGTGGCTTAGTTGCTAATACCAACTATTCATTTACAGTAAAAGCTAAAGATGCAGCAAAAAATACATCCGTATTGAGCACGCCAGTTTCTTTTAAAACCTTATCAGATAATTCAGATTACTGCTCTATGGTAGGTACTGATTATTCTTACGAATGGATTACTGAAGTTGTATTGGGCTCATTTTCTAAAAACTCAGCGGTAGATAATGGTTATGGAGATTTCACTGCCGATATTGTTACTGCAGAAGCGGGTTCAAGTTTAAACATCTCTTTAACGCCTAATAGTGCTCAATATACAGAGCATTGGAAAGTGTGGATTGATTATAATGGAAATGGAAACTTTAGCGATTCTGGTGAAGAAGTCTTCTCTGGTAGTGCAAAAGGAGCTTTAATGGGTAGTATTACCATTCCAGCAGATGCAACAGGAAGTACTCGATTGCGTGTCGCAATGCGATATAATAACGCACCTGTTCTTTGTGAAAATCCAAACTCTGGAGAAGTGGAAGATTATACCATTAATTTTGAAGGAGCACCGATAGATGTGACGCCACCGACAGTTCCTGGGAATTTAACTGCGACTACTGTAACACAAACGAGTATTTCTTTAGATTGGGCAGCATCTACCGATGATAATGGCATAAAGAATTATGAAGTTTTAAGTTCGGGAACAGTCGTTTCAACGGGTGTAGCAACAAGTACAACAGTTAATAACTTAAGTGCAAATACAACTTATAGTTTTACGGTTCGTGCCACAGATCCATCAGGAAATGTTTCCAATGAAAGTACGGTGTTAACTGTAACTACCTTGGGTGATATCTCTTATTGTGATGCGTCAGGTAGTCAGGGACCAGAGCATATCGCGAAGGTTCTTTTTGAGGGTATTAATAATAGTTCTGTTAGAGATGCTTATCGTGATTACACAGCCATGTCGGCAAATGTATCGCAAGGTAATACCTATCCAATAACAGTTACCATTGGCGATTATTACAATGGCGACAGAGCGACTGTATGGTTCGATTGGAATCAGGATGGTATCTTTAATTCAGCAGAAGAACAGTTGATATTAACGCCTAATGGTGCAGAGGCAAGCGGTAGTGTTCTTGTTCCTGTCGGAGCAAGTTTAGGTAATACACGCATGAGAGTTCGTGTTCATTATTATGAATCTGGAGCAGTTCCTTGCCATGTTCAAACTTATGGTGAGGTAGAAGATTATACGATTCATGTAAGTGGATCAGCACAGAATATGACTAAGACAAAATCCTTGGAGTCTGTGGATATGATGCCTGATTCGGAAACGCAAGTGAAACTATATCCTAATCCAGTTGTCGATCATTTGAAAATACGAGCTAATGATATTAAGAACGTTAAAGTATTTAATGTGACGGGTAAGCTTGTATTGGCTGCGAACAACGACGGTAATTTATTAGAGATGGATATGAACTTTAGTGAATTGCAAGAAGGACTGTATTTGGTTCGAATCGAACTGAATAACAATGAATTGATCACTAAAAAAGTGGTTAAGTAAATTCTAAAAGGATGAATTGAAAGGGCGTGTTTTCATTCCCTTCAATTCTTTTGAATTGACTGTTTTAAGAGCATTAGTTAATGTTTTTTTCAGTGTAAACGGTAAGTTTTAAAGCTTTGCAAATCATCGATTTGTAAAGCTTTTTTGTTTTATAAAGAATTCCAGCGCGTGGATAATCGAAGCAAAAAAGTAAAAGATAGCCAATTTAGCTTGCATCTTTTTTAACGAAAATATGGGTGAACAGTACGGTTTTAGCCCTCTTGAGCTTGTGAATTAACATTCTACCAGATCGGTTTTGATCTTAATTTGGGATGAAATAAAGTAACATGATATTTAGGGTTTAAAACTATGTCGTATTAGTCATGTATACAGTGATTTATGTTGTTTCTTTTTGAAAGCATAGACTTGACTGAAATTGTTTGTATCGTTTTTATGACAAGTTGATTGAGGAATTTAAAACAGAATGTTATTCGTTGTGGGCTGATTATAAGTGTTTTATATTTTCGTGTAAGTTGGTGTTAAGGCGCTTGACAGGATTTGTAATAATTTTTTCTTTGTGTAAGGTGTTGATATTGTTAGAATTGCATGCTGATTTAAATTAGTATTAATAAAAAACCTAAAAAAAATCTACAATGAAAACAAAATTTACCCATTATTCATTGGTACTTCTCATCGCATTATTTGCGATCCCCATGAGCGGAATGCCTCAAATGAAGAAGGAAAAAAACAAGGCACATGTTTGTGCAAGTAAGGAGTGTAAACATGATAAAAAGCCTCATGTATGTAAAAGTAATGAGCAACATGAAGCTTTTTGGAGAGCAAACCCTGAAGCCCATAAAGCTTTCTTACAAGAGCAAAAGGCACAAAAGCAACTCGTTAGTCGTATGAAAGCGGGGAGTTCTAGTCGTTTGAAGGCAAAGCAAAAATACATTATACCTGTTGTGTTTCATGTTTTTGGAAACATTCAAAGCGGAAAACCAGTAACTTACGCATTACTTGAAGATGCTTTACGACGCACCAATGAGGATTTTGCTCAACAATCTGTGGGGCAAGATAAAATACATCCTCGATTTCAGAACGTTCTAGATAATATTTCTGTAGAATTTCGCTTGGCTAAAAAGGAGGCTAATGGAAACATATGCGATGGAGTTAATTTTTATCCAGAGCAAAGTGGTTTTGGTAATGGCGGAGGCTACGATACTGAAATACAAAAATATGCTTGGGATAACAACAAGTATATGAATGTATATATTATGAACGATCTATATGATGATGGTGATCTATATAATTCGGGTGTAGCCTGGTATCCAACCCAATGGATGACGGATCAAAATTTAGCAAGAGTCGTTTTTAACGGTGCTTATATAGGAGATAATGGAAGTGAGAATTTCCGAAGAATCTTAACACATGAGTTTGGCCACTTTTTTAATTTGATCCACACCTTTGAAGGTGGATGCCCCGAGACTAACGGAGGTGACCAATGTGCCGATACACCAGCTGCTACTAAATCTCAAATGGGAGTTGATGAATTGAATTGTCATAATGAGTATACCAATACTCAGAATTTCATGAATTATTCAGACGATTATGAGATGTTCACTATTGACCAAGTGATGCGTATGACTGCAGCAATGGAACATTCATCTCGTATTCCATTATGGCAGCCAGCTAATTTAATAGCTACAGGAGTTAATGATGGTTTTGTTCCAGGTAGTATGTTGGTTAAATACAATGCATATGGTTTTAAAGAAGATTTGGTAAATGATGGAAGTATCGTCTCAAATCTTGAAGTGAGCCTTACTGGTGGAGCCGAATTTGCCAATGTGAATTTTGTTGAAGGTGTTCATTTTACAACAAGTAATCTTCCTGCAGGTTTACAAGTTGTTTTTACCCGAAATAGTAATACGAGTTTTGGTGTGAGATTGGAATCAAAGGCTTTAAGTCATAATAAAGCGAATTCTGTAACAGGAATGGCTATAGAGTTATTACAGCCAGCATTTGTAACGCCGATCAGTGAAATTAATAATACTCGAATAGAGAAATTTACGATCGATTTTCGTGATGAGTATGTCACTAAATACATGAATCTTGATGTACAAGTTGACGACTTAAATACTTGGAAATGGTTTACATTAAATGAAGGGAATGCGCAATTTGGAGCCTGGAGAACTAATATTGATGCTTTGCCTAATGTGAAATTTAAGTTAGAAACCTATAAAAAAGCAACAGTTTGTCAAAGTGGAACCAATAATATCGTCCCATTAAATTATGGCGATCAAATTAGTACAAGTTCTTCATGGTACACTTATGATGCTTATCCAAATCAACCAACTATTTATGCGACTGATTATACAGCTTGGTTAGGGAAAAAAGCTTATATCGGTTTTCAAATGTCAGTTTCAGGAGATACTTATAATGGCTGGATGTCTGCTACCGTATCTGCTGATGGATCAACTTTTACGCTTCACGAAGCGGCTTATTATACCAAACCTAATGGTACCATATTGGCAGGTAAGGCAAGTGAAGCAATGCTTGATTATGCAGGAGACTTTATTTCTGAGAATGCGGCTTCGAATAATGGTAGTATGGATGTGCTTACTGCAAAATTATTTAACGCAGAATTCACTGTTGGGGCAAATACAAAATTAACTAACGGCGTACATTATTCTATTTCTGGTGTTCCTTCAGGTTTAACCGAAGAAATAAAAGTTCTGGAAAATGGTTACTTAAGTGTTGGTTTTACAGGTGTTGCTGCAAGTCATAACAAATCTGACGGAGCTGCACTAAGCATACAGCTTAAAGATGCTTTATTTAACGGACTGAATGCAAGTGAAATTAAAAACGCAAGTCATTTTAATTTCAACTTAAAATTTATTGACCCTTATACCATTGTCTATACCGATATTAACAATATTACAGTTAATGCAAGCTATGATTTCGAATGGTTTAAAATGGATGTTGGAACCCATGGTTTTGGTGCATGGTGGTATAATAAGGAAGGTCGAATGAAGTTCGAAACCTATGAAAATTATGCCATTTGCTATCAAGGAACATCGAATCTAATACCTCTCTCAGCAGGTAGCAGCATTGGAACGAATTCTGTGGAATGGTACCAAGGGAAAGATTATCCTAATGAGCCAGATTTAGATAATCCTGGTTTTCATGAATGGTTAGGTAAAGAAGCTTATGTTGGTGTCCGATTGAAGAACGGTGAGTTCAACCATTTTGGGTGGATTCGTATAGCGGTGGCTGCTGATGCCATGTCCTATACTGTTTTAGATTATGCATTTAACGAGCAACCTAACGGGACGATACTTGCCGGACAGAAAATTATTAATCCATCCGATGATACCGAAGCACCAACGGCACCAACAAATCTTGTTGCTTCAGAAATCACTCAAACAAGTGTGAGATTAGACTGGAATGCATCTACAGATAATGTAGCAGTAACAGGTTACGAAATTGAGTCTGCAGGATTAGTTATTGCAAGTTCTGCGACAAACTCAGCTGTTGTGAGTGGCTTAGTTGCTAATACAGACTATACATTTACTGTAAAAGCCAAAGATTCGGCTGGAAATATCTCTGCTTTAAGTGCGCCAGTTTCTTTTAAAACCTTATCAGGTAATTTAGTTTACTGCCCTATGGTAGGACAGGACTATTCTTACGAATGGATTACTGAAGTTGTTCTCGGTTCATTTACCAAAACTTCTGCGGTAGATAATGGTTATGGAGACTTTACAGCCGATATTATTTCAGCACAAGCAGGTGCTAGTTTAAATGTATCCTTAACACCTAATAATTCTCAATACACAGAGCATTGGAAAGTGTGGATTGATTATAATGGCAATGGAAACTTTAGTGATGCTGGTGAAGAAGTCTTTTCTGGTAGTGCAAATGGGGCTACAACGGGTAGCATTAATATTCCAGCAGATGCAACAGGAAGTACTCGATTACGTGTTGCAATGCGATATAATAACGCACCTGTTCTTTGTGAAAATCCAAACTCTGGAGAAGTGGAAGATTATACCATTAATTTCGAAGGAGCTCCGGTAGATTTGACGCCTCCAACAGTTCCAGGGAATTTAAGAACGACTTCAGTGTCACAAACAAGTATTTCTTTAGCTTGGACTGCATCTACCGATGATAACGGCATAAAGAGTTATGAAGTTTTACGTTCGGGTACTGTTGTGTCAACAGGAACTGCAACTTCTGCAACTATTAACAACTTAAGCCCAAGTACAAGCTATAGCTTTACGGTTCGTGCTATTGATCCATCAGAAAATGTGTCCAATGAATCTGCAGTTTTAAATGTTACTACATTGGGTGATCTCTCTTATTGTGATGCATCTGGCAGTAATGGACCAGAGCATATTGCGAATGTGAGTTTTGTAAGTATCAATAATAGCTCTACAAGAGATCCTTATCGTGATTATACAGCTATGTCGGCAAATGTATCGCAAGGCAATACTTATCCTATAACGGTTACCATTGGCGATTATTACAATGGCGACAGAGCGACTGTATGGTTCGATTGGAATCAGGACGGTATCTTTAATTCAGCAGAAGAGCAATTGATATTAACAACCAATGGTGCTGAAGCAAGTGGTAGTGTTATTGTTCCTGTGGGGGCAAGCTTGGGTAGTACACGCATGAGAGTTCGTGTGCATTATTATGAATCAGGAGCGCTTCCTTGTCATGTTCAAACTTATGGTGAGGTAGAAGATTATACCATTCATGTAAGTGGGTCAGCACAGAATATGACTAAGACAAAATCCTTGGAGTCTGTGGATATGATGTCTGATTCGGAAACTCAAGTGAAATTGTATCCTAATCCAGTTGTAGATCATTTGAAAATACGAGCTAATGATATTAAGAACGTTAAAGTATTTAATGTGACGGGTAAGCTTGTGTTGGCATCGAACAACGACGGTAATTTATTAGAGTTGGATCTAAACTTTAGTGAATTGCAAGAAGGATTGTATTTGGTTCGCATCGAACTGAATAATAATGAAGTGGTCACAAAGAAAGTGGTTAAGTAAATTTCAATTTATCTGAATAAACTGTTTTTAAGAGCATAAATCAATGCTTTTACAACATAAACAGTAAACTAAGAAGCCTTACAAATCATCGATTTGTAAGGCTTTTTTTATTTTCTTGTTCTTTTGTCTATTAGAGATTATACAAAATAAAGTACTTGTGGAGGATTTTAACCTATAGTCTCTTGTAGAAAACTATCGACTTGAACGGTTTGCTCCTAAGCTTGTTTCGCAAACGCTTATTTGATACAATGGGCAATTCTATTAAATGAGTTTGAATTTAATTCATCTGTGAAAATCGGCTCAATCAGCGGGAATTTCTTTTAGATTGAATAATTTTTCCCGCAGATCAAAATGATTTTCTCTGATGAGTTTTTAAATAAAAGAGAGCAAATCGTAAATGATTTTCAATTTATTTTCTGCGATAATCTGTGTAATCCGCGGGAAACTTTTGTAGGCTGAAATATTTTCCCGCAGATTAAAATGATTTCATCTGATGTGATTTAATTAAAATAATTTATTCGTGGGATTATTCTGTAAATATCTTATTCGATATAATGCGCAGTGCTATTAAATGAGTTTGAATTTATTTTATCTGTGAAAATCGGCGCAATCAGCGGGAATTTCTAATGGTTTAATAATTTCCCCCGCAGATTACTCAGATTATCACTGCTTTATTGATAGAACTTTGCGTTTAAATTTTTGATACATAATCCTCCTATCTAGAGTTGCCTAATTTGACCTTGTAAACAGGTTTCTAGTATACTTGAAACAAAAGACACCACCCAACAAAGTGAGCTCATTATTACAGCTTCAAAAAAAATAGCCTGGGCAGAAACCCAAGCTATTTATATCTTTTAATTGCTTATAAAATAATACCCATTAAGGCATAAAATCAAAACAAATAAAGTAGAACACCCCTCTGTCCTTTGGATATTTACTCACATTATAAAATGAATTAATGTGTTCGTGATCCATCGGATTCCCCTATAAAGGGAGAAAAATAACAAAGCTTTGAATTAATATTCTAAGTTTTGTTCTCAAATCTTTCCCTTTTAGGGAAAGTGTCGACAGACGAAAGGGTGTATCGAAATGATAATAAAAAAAGATCTACTTATTTTGCAGGAGGTGTTCCTTCAGCATTAGAAAGAATAGCATCCATTTGTACCAAAGCAGCCATAGGCATATCCGAAACGCCAATTACCGTTCTTGCAGGAAGATCGCCTTTGAAGAATGTTGTGTAAACTTCGTTTACAGCATCCATATCAGCGATATTTCTAACTTGAATGTTGATTTTAACGGTATCGTCCATATTGTGACCAATACTTTCTACAATTGCCTTGATATTGTTTAAGCACTGAGCCGCTTGCTCTTTTGCACCACCAGCTACAAGTACACCTGTTTTTGCGTCAACAGGTAATTGAGCAGAAATATTGTTGTAGTGAGAAAAAGCAACTGTTTGAGTCGATAATGAAGTCTTAGGCGCATTATCAGTGTTGTTTGCTTTAATCACGATACCATGTCTGTCTTCAACAGCTTGTGGAGGTGTACCATCACCGTGCGATACAGTTGCATCAATTTGTACCAAAGCATGCATAGGTAAATCTTCAGCTACAACTACCGAGCGTGCAGGAACATATCCTACAGTTCTTGCGATTGATGAATCTGGGAAAAATGTTGTATAAGCTTCGTTTACAGCTTCAACATCCGAAAGATTTTGAACGTGGATATTTACCTTAACAATATCGTCAAAAGGAACATCGATACCTTCCATAATTCCCTTGATATTCTTAAGACACTGAGCCGCTTGTTCTTTTACACCACCCACTACGATATTTCCTGTTTTAGGATCGATAGGTAATTGAGCAGAAATATGATTGTAATGAGAAAAAGCTACCGTTTGAGTCGATACCGAACTTTGAGGTGCATTTGCTGTGTTGCGTACAAGTTTTACAAGATCGCAAGGCTCTTGTGGCTGTGTTCCTTCACCATTTGAAATAACAGCATCCATTTGTACCAAAGCGCCCTCTAAAGGTAGAGCCGCAACAGCAAGAGTTGTGTTTGTTGGAAGATAGCTTGGGAAGAATGTTGCATAAACTTCGTTTACAGCATCAACATCCATAATGTTTTTAAGGAATACATTGATTCTAACAACATCAGTCATTGTATGGTCAATACTCTCTACAATTGCCTTGATGTTTGTTAAACATTGAGCCGCTTGCTCTTTAATACCGCCAGCTACAATTTTACCCGATTTAGCATCTACTGGTAATTGAGCTGAAATATTGTTGTAATGAGAAAAAGCTACACTTTGTGTAGATACAGCACTTTTAGGTGCATTTTCTGTGTTTCTTGAGTTTTTTATGATAACGCCACTCATATTAATTTCGCTTTTTAGTGTTTATTATTGTTGTTGTATTTATTGTGCGCCAAACATAGTAAAAAAAGTGAATGCTTTTGCATAAAAACGATTAATTTCAAATTGTTTTTATTGACATGTAACCTGTCTGTTTTCTGTAAAAATTTAATTCTAATTTTTCATCGATATTCAAGCTGTTTTTGATATCAGTATTTTCAAATTTACTTCTCGTAATTATTGTGTTTTCTTTTATTTACATATTCTTATCTGTATAGTTTAAAGGTGATTCGGCATGTTTTGTAGAATCTGTACTAATCGCTTCTCTTCGATTTTTTTTAGGTCAAGGCTATGAGTGGTTACGATCATTTCTTTTAAGAAATTACTGTTAAATTGTAAACAATTACATCGACCTTTATGATTAACAGTAAAAGCGTGATTGTTTCACCAAACATAGTGATAACGAACACATATTTTATTCGCGATTAAAAACTAAATACTCAACAAATTAAACAGTAATAAGTAAAATAGGAGTTGTTTTTAAACTACAATTTAAGAAGCTTTTTAATCTGAATATAAAAGTAAAAGCCACTCTCATATGAGAATGGCTTTCTTCTTTTAATTACTTTCGATTAAATATATTTTCTGTTCTCTGAAATTTTATGGGCTGGCTTTATTGAACTAGGAACTGTTTTGTTGTTATAACAGATGAGTAATTGTAGTTTAAAGCAGCTAAAAAAGATTTCTGTGCTTCCGTAGCATTAACTATTTCATTATTAATTTCAAGATTTTTAGTCGCGCAAGCATCTCCTATAACAACACATTCAAATCCAAAGTCTTTAGCTACTCTGGTAGTTGCATCTACGCACATGTGTGTCATCATTTATATGTTTATTATGATGCAGTGTTTTTAGCTTGTCCATATTGAAAGCCTGTCTGAAAACTGATCAAACTACCAATTTGAGCTTTAAAGGATACATGAAAATTGGAAATACTTGATATTTACTAACAAATCACGCCTTTAAGACGTGAATTTAGCGATTAAAAAATTTGTATTTACGCATGTTCATTTACTACCATTTTTAAGAGTCTAATATAAATATATCGCAAAAAGAAGGTTTGTTATTCAAGCGAGTCAATTATATGTCTAAGTTAATTTACACAATAATATCTTTAAGTTGACTAATATTCTGGATTTCATAAGTAGGAATAATCTGAAGTTCATTTTTTAAATTGTTTGGATTTATCCAACAGGTATCTATCCCAAAATTATGACCTCCTTTAATATCTGAAGTTAGTGAATCGCCAATGATAAGCGTTTTAGACTTTGAGTACTTCTTATCCATATTTCTCATAATGAATTCAAAATACTCAACTTGAGGTTTGTTATATCCTACTTTTTCTGAAATAAAAATATAAGTAAAATACTTATCCAAACCAGATAATAAGATTCTATTTGTTTGTGTAGTAGTCAACCCATTAGTGGCAATTGCCAAAGTGGATGTAGATTTATTAATATGGGAAAGTACATTTATTACATTATCTAATAGATAACTTTCATTTGCTAAACAATCTTCATAATATGCATTAAACTTAACGACATCTTCATTAAAGCCATATTTATTAAATAGACTATTGTGTCTTTCTAACAATAATTTCCTTTTGGTAATTGTCCCTTTTTCCAACATTTCCCAATAGGATTCGTTTATTCTAGAATAAGAGTCGAGAATTTCATTATTATTTCTTAAACCAAAATTTTGTAACGTTTTTTTCATTCCGATCCTTTCGGCTTTTTTAAAATCTAATAATGTTCCGTCTATATCGAAAAGTAATAAGTCATATTTTTTCATTCTATTTCATAGATTTAATTTGTGGATAATTACGAAGAAAAACGGCTAAGTTTACACCCTAACCGTTTTTTTTAATCATATTTTACTCCAGTCTTTTTCGGGACTAAACTACCTAAGTACTTCTAATCTTCTATTGGTTTATGTGTACTTATGGCAATTCTATTCCATGAATTAATAGTTACGATTGCCATTATAATTTGTGAAAAGTAAATTTCTCCAAATTTTTCAATCGCTTTTTTATACGTTTGTGATGTTAATCCTTTTTCATGAATCATTGTCACTTCTTCTGTAACTTGCAGAATTATTTTTTCTTCTTCCGTAAATAAATCTAATTCTTTCCAAGCATTAAGTAGGAAAATACGTTGTTGACTTTCACCATTTCTCATAGCGTCTTTTGTATGCATATCTATACAAAATGGACATCCATTTATCTGTGAAGCTCTAATTTTAATTAGCTCTTTATGTGTCCCGCTTAATTGGCTTTTTTGTAAATAATCTTCTAAAACAAACATTCCTTTATACGAAGCTGGCTCAATTGCATCAATTTGTACTCTTTTTTCCATATTTATAACGTTTTAATTTGAAGCAAAGATATGGGGCGTTGGCAAGAAAAAAATTGATCTGGTTTAAGAACGGTTTTTATTTCTAGTTCCACTTACTTATTCAGGTGTTAATCCTAAATAGGAGGCTAGTAAATATTGTGGAATGCTTTGTGCGAATTCCAGATATTTATTGACAAAATGAAAATGCTTATCTTCTTTAATAAAATCTTGAAACGACTTCATCTCCATTATGGAAGCACCAAAAGATATTGGGTAAATAATTATAAAATATTTTTCAAGCTTTGGAAATTTACCTAATAACTCATTTTGCTTTTTGTCTGAGTTCGAGATAATTTGTGTTTTTTCAACTGCTTGAATATAAAAGTCTGATATCGTTTGATGATGAAAGGCTAAGCAATGAGTCAGCCCCCAATTTTCAATTGCAAATTGAATGGTTTGTTCTTTCCAAGGTATGGCAATTTGTTTTTATCTCAAATTACCACTTAAAAAGTGTAAACCATGTCCCTTTAATTTTGAAACTGATTTTACTTTATCATACCTAATAGCATATAAGGGCAGTGCATCTAAAAACGGATTAAACTGCGAATTTTAGCCTTAAATATAGAGGTTTTAAGGATACATAAAAACTGCAAATTCTCGACATTTACAAACAAATCGCGCCTTTAAGACGTGATTCACTATTGGACTTCGTCGATTTTCAATTCCCATAATTTATTGAACTGCCGTATACGTACGGCGAAGCCCTAATGAATTCCTTATTGTAAAATAGTTCACCAATGCTCCTCTGGTTGTTCAGAAATTTTAATTTGGTTAAACTTCTATAAATATACAATACAAATCTAATAGCTTGTCGAAGTATACAGTATTCTAAGATATAAACAAATTTACAGATTAATTATTTTGTATCTTTAATGCTGCCGAGCAATGACCGAGGGTTGTTTTTATACCGAAAAGTCTAGTTTGAAAAGTGTGTTTTTTGGACGCACTTTTCCCTTTCACAGGTATTGCACCTGTAAAAAATACCGAACAAATCTCTTAGGCTGATATAATCCGAATAATTCTAACCTGCCTGTCGTAATTTCACATACGGGGTACCTCTTTTTACTGTAGCAAAAACTCTTGTTATAAGTTTGAATTTAATAGCATTCATTACCGTTCCATGCTCTTTACCTTCTTCCGTTTTTCTCTTGTAATAGAGTTTAATTTCTGGATCGTTAATTATTGCTGACCTGGCTCCATTGGTCAAATTGACCTTGATTCTACTGTTGGCGAGTTTGGATACTCTTGTTTTTCCTTTTATGCTGGTTCCAGAAGAATGCTCAAAAGGGGCTATGCCAGAATAGCACGCATATTTTCTAGGATTACTAATTGAAGTGAAGTTATTGGTGAATAAAATAAACATCACCGCATTTACAAGGCCAATACCTGTAACGCTTTTTGCAAGCTTATAGTTTTTATCAATTTCTAAATCACTCTTAATAAGCTCCTCTATTTCTTTCTCAATTTGGGTAATATCTTTTGAGAATAAGTCTACTCTTTTTTTTGCTCTACAGATGCAAGTGTTATTTTCCGTGCAGTTTAATTCTTTGATTACTATTTTGTCCATTGTCCTTACCTTGACTAAACGCTCTCGTTCATTGATTAAGCCTTTCAGTGTAAGCATGGTCTTAGAAGGAATTTTCTTAGGAATAAGTTCTTCTCTGTGTAAATAGCAGAAACGAGCAATTTGAAAGGCATCAATCTTGTCATTTTTCCCTCTAGTTAAACCTAAAGAACGTTTGATATGCAGTGGAGACTCAAAGCAATAATTAGTTCTATTACTTATGAATTTAGCTAATTCGATACCATAAATTCCAGTGTGTTCCATACAGAATAAGGTGTTTTTTAGTTTTACACCTTGCTCTTTTAGCCATTTGATTAGAGTTTTAAATCCTTTAGCATCATTGGATATTTGACAATAAGGAGATTTTTTCTGAAGCTCCTTTTTGTAAAGAACCACATCTAATGTTTTCTTAGAAATATCAATACCTATAAACCATTTGTAATCCATGTCTTACATTATTAGTGAGTAAAAAATGGTTAGCCGAGGTGTTGAACATACTCAAACCTTTAATAAGCCTAGAAACTTAAAATTCTAATTGGTTCAATTCAACAAGAAGAGTAAAGGACTGATACCGTAGCATTAGCCCATAGCTAAGTGGTGTGACTAGCTCACCTTTACTCTTTCGGATAACTTAAATTCTTATCTAATTTAATAATGTAAATATAAAGGTGGTGTGAAAGGTTCTCCGCTAGGCTAAGGCCTAGCGGCAGCCTATTCGATTAGCAAACGTTTATTTTATGATTTTTTTAATACTAGTAATTAATGAAGTAATATTTTCTGCACCTCCTGTAAAATAACCAACACCCAAATCAATTGTTTTCTTACCACTTTGAAGAGCAAGCCCTTCAATAAATTTTCTTAATACGAGTTTAAACGTTATATCTGTGTCTTTATCTGTTTTAACTACAGCTTTACAATCATTAACTATTCGTTCTATTGATTTTTCATTGTAGTAGTATTCAAGTAAATCAATGAAGGAATCAATTTGAATACGAATTATTTCAGAATTAAATGAACTATCGGCATAATGACCTAGTTCTTTTAAACGAGCACCAATGCTTGTTCTAATATACTTACTTTCAATAGCAAACTCAACTTTGTTGAGATCGCTTCTAAATTTAGATTTTGCTAATATTTTGAAAAATTCCTCTTTAATATTTTTCTCTGTAAGGTGTCCATATTTTAAATCACTTTCATAAGCAAGCTTCCTTACCTTAGCTTCTGTTATTTGAAGATCAATACTAATCTCAAAGTGAGATTTACCTTTAAGATTACCATACTTCTTTAAAAGATCAAAAATCATTACTTCAAAATCACTCTTATTCATTGATCCAAATCCTCTAGTAGAGTATATATCTATAAATTCTGTCGAGAATTTTTCTTTATCTGTTATTTCCATTAGTTTTCGTTATGTTATCAAATGTGTTTAATTATTTCCTTTTCAATCAAATCCCATTTTTTTAATTTACTTAAACTTAGTAAACCATAAGGAATCATATCTGACGTAATATCATTGAAACAATCCGTTATAATTTCATCTGAAATTTTTTTTTCGGATATGCTCAGACCTAATAAATATTTTTCAGGTTCTTCATGTCTTAAGAAACTTAACTTATCAATGTTTTTGGGACTTACTTTCCTAACAATTTTAATTTTCAGATAATTACTAGGATTCCACTGCCAAATTTTATCTATATGAAGTAATAATTGATTCAAATTGCCATAGTCTAGAAATAATTTCAATAATAATTCATAGCCTGTATTTAAATAATCCTTTAGTATTAATTCATTTAATGAATCATCCCAAACTTTATCGCATATCTTTAGAGCAGCAGAGATGTCATTTATATAATTTGAAAAATAGTATGTATTAAAAAAATCTTGGTAGTATAATTTATTTAATCTTGGTAGTAATGCAAATTGTAGCTTCCTAAGCTTCTGTCTTTTTCTATAATCTGCATTTTCAAGAATTTTCACTAAATTCTCATATTGTACTTTTGGTCTTTTGACAAGTTCAAAGCGTTTATAAATATTAGATTCTATAGATCTTTTTAGGGTTGAATCATGTAGAGTCAAATAATAAAGAACAAGTTTGTTTAGATTAATAGTGTTTAGTACGCTATGTATTAGTAAATTATAAGATCCACCAGAAAACACCTTTTCTCTTTTGATCAGTAAATCTTCAACATATTGTATCTTTTTTTCCATTTGTCTTCTTACTAATGTGAAATTTATTGCTTGATTTTCAACTAGCTAAATATTATTATATTTTCTCATTATCCCAATCTGATTTTACATTTACAACAATAAGCAATTGTTATGATGCATGTAATGTTTGCTAACGTAAAAGTATTTTATCCTTTAGTTTGTCGAAGTTAACAAAAAACGGCAATTCAGGTTTATCACCATTCTTTTTTCTGCTAAGCATACTAGTAAATAGAAAATCAAACCTATTTGTTCAGTTGGAGCCGAAATTTGCTTTTCCTGCCGAGTCGATTGGCTTTCCTGCTATCTTTTTTGCAGTCCTGTTGGTGTTTTGTGCTTTCCTGCGGTGTCGATTGGCTTTCCTGTTATCTTTTTTGCCGCCCTGCGGGTATTTTATGCTTTCCTGCTAGGCAGGAAGAGTTTATAAGTCAGCAGTATTTTGTTTTTATGCGACAGGAAATGCTTTATGCGTAGCAGGGCTGAGTTTAAACCAGCAGTGCAACTCTTTTTAATGGCAGGATAATGAAAAGGGGCTGCAGGACGGCCTGTAATAACTTAAAATTGTCTTATCCTGAAATAGCTCGGTTAATGCTCTGCCGATGGTTTATCTCATTCTTTAGAATAGGCTATATTTTATTAATAGCCAATCATAATAGCAATGGCTAAAAACAGACCTGAGAGCAAGATGAGTTGCAGAAATAAGGGGAATATAAAACGCAGCCATTTCTGATAAGGAATTTTGGCGATACTTAGCATAGCCATTAAAACACCCGAGGTTGGAATAATTAAATTGGCAAAACCATCGCCACAGGTAAAGGCAAAAACGGAAACCTGACGAGAGATGCCCAACACATCGGCTAAGGGTGCCATAATGGGCATGGTAACGGCTGCTTGTCCTGATCCTGAAGGAATAAAAAAGTTGAGAATGGTTTGGAAAACGAGCATTCCTTGGGCAGCAAATAATTTAGAGGAATCGCTTAAGAGCGTAGCAGCGTAATAAATAATGGAATCCAGAATCTGACCATCTTGCAAAACAATTTGAACGCCTTTTGCAAAACCCACAACCAAGGCCGCAACGACCATCTCTTCCATACCTTTTATAAATGAATTAACGGCATCGCTAAGGCTAATGCCTGATATTAGTATGGCAATAATGCCCATCAGAATAAATCCTCCTGACATTTCGGCCAGCCACCAGCCTTTGGCTTGAATTGCGTAAACAATTAAGGCGAAAATAAGGCCTGTGCTCACAATAATCCAGACATGAGACGCTTTTAGTTTTACTTTTTCGAATTGATTTTCAGAAATCGATTCATCATAATCTATCGATTTAGACGGATCTTGTTTAATCTTTCGACCATAGCGTAACACGTAAATGAGGCTGATAAGCAAAGCAGCAACGAAAAAGACGAGTCGGAATAGAATGCCGCTACCGGGTTGTATTTCGGCAATTCCCTGAGCAATTTGTACCGTAAAAGGGTTGGTGGTGGCTGCTGCAAATCCTACGGCTGCAGCCAGATAAACTAAGGATAGGCCGTATATGCGATCGTAACCGAGTTTTTGGGAAACGATTAAAAATATGGGAACAAGTGGAATTAACTCTTCACCTAATCCGAATGTTGAGCCTCCTATGGCTAAAACCAACATTAAAACAAGGGTGAGTAATGATGCCGAATTGGAAAAGCGATGGAGCAAGGCTTGTATAACGGCAATAATGGTTCCCGTTTTCTGAAGAATGCCCAAAACGCCACCAATAATGAAGATTAGAAAAATGATATCGGAAACATCGGACATGCCTCTGGGAATGGCGGTGAGGAATTCGAGTAAACTAACAGGACTGGCTTTGTGATCGGCATGATCGCCCAAAACAAGCCCCTGAATGCTTACGTGCTTATCTAATTCTTCGTAAGTGCCCGGAATTAGGGTGGTACGAGTAAGTTCGCCATAGGTCTTTTTTTCTCGTTGATACATACCTGCTGGTATAATATGAGTGAGGATACTGCAAAAAAGAATAACAGCTGTTAACAGGACAAAGACATGTGGTATTTTAATCTTTGCAATTGAAAACAATTTCATATCCTCTTTAGTTTAATGATCCTGATGTACTCGATTTATACGGATGGTTTTTATATCAGATTCCTATAAATTTAAGACTTATGGGCAGCTGAAACAAAAAAAATAAGAATGAGGCTGTCTGTTTAAACTCCTCATAAAGGGCTTGGTGATGTATCTGCTTGTTTATCTTGTTTATATGACTTGAAAAGTTTGTTTTGTTTCTGCCGTCTCATTTTTTCTCTTTAACAAATAAAAGCCTATTTTTAACTTCGTCTAAGTATTGATGAGGAATGGAAGAGATATTCCTCTTTTGAATCTTAAAAAAAACAGATTGTGAAGAACCAAATAAAACAATGGGTCGATTTTTATTTCGAGAAAAAGAAATTGGGAATGGATTTTTCCAAAATAAAAAAAGAGCTTAAAGCTAAGGATCTTGATGAAGCACAAATTAAGGAAATCATCAGAGAAATTGATAAAAAGGCTTTGGAGTATGCCCACACTGCAGGTAAAATGAAACCCCAAGATTTACGCCTAATTGGTTATGCTTTAATGCTGATTGGTGGTGGCTTAACCTTTGCTGTTTATTTTAAAATGCTGGTGCTGGGCAAGTTTCTTTTCGCTGCCTATGGACCAGTAATTATTGGTTATATATTGGTGGTAATGGCACGCCGTCAACAGAATAAATTAAAGTAGTTCGAAATAAGTATAAAATATATTAGATATGGATATTAGAAGAAATGAAACCCAACTGGTTTGTTTAGCCGAATTTATTGCTATTCCAGGAGAAGCTGATGCATTGATTAAAACACTTCATGCCTTAATTCCTTTGTCGACCCAAGAGGGGAGTTGTATTCGTTACGAATTGAACCAGAGTATGGACGATGAGAATAAAATTACTTTTATAGAGAAGTGGTACGATCAAAAAACCTTTGATGAGCACTGTGCTAAACCTTATATTACTGAGTTTTTTAACGACGGAAAACCGAAACATGTTAAGGCATTTTCGGTAACACTTCACAAGCAAATTTTGCCGTAGAGAAAATATTTGAAGTGAATCTTTTCTGCTGACTATTGGTTGGTAGGAAACTTCAGATTTTGCACAATACTATTTATAAAGAGAGGCTATTGATTATTAAATTCAATAGCCTTTCTTTTTTTATTATAGATCAATCCCGTCCTAAATGTTTTTGTTTATGCCCTGTATTTTGTTGTTAATAATGTGTTTAAGTTAGATGTTAAGATAGAGGGGGTCTTTTGGGTCGCTTTAAAACATGGCATCTCTTTTAAATGTTTTTCGTTTTACGAAAGCTTTAGAAAGACCAGGAAGTTCCGAGCTTGCCGAGGAAATCACCTGGCCGCACTTAAGCGTGAGGCAAATAAGAAAGATATTAAAAAAGTAGCCTTGAATTTTTTATTCGGAATACAATTTCGGGTTCTCATAATCTCACTTCGTTCGGTAGCTTCGTTTCTTGTTTCAAGACAAGAAATGATGTCGGGTTTGGGCAGAAAGCCCAATTGTTAAAATTATTTAAGACAAGATTGATTGTAGACGTAAAATCATTTTAAATAGGTATTGCAAAAGGCTTCCTATTTGGAAGCCTTTTTTTAGGATGTAAACAGTATCTCAAAAATATTCGGTATAGAAGGAATACAAGCATGTTTTTTTACTTTACTGCCATACAAATATCCGAAATCAGATCTTTGGGATCGGTATCCATCGGACTATTTCTGTAAAATTCCATAGGCGGAATCTTTTTATTTTTCGCAAACTCTTTGGCTCTATCCATGGCCATAATGGCACTCCATCCATTGCCAGATAATTCATAAGGCCCGATATGGCGAACTGTATGTACTTTGGTGGCAGGAAGCTGACCTTTAATCATACCTGCAGGTAGGCTTTTCGGATCTGATTTTATGCCAACACCACTGGTGTAAACCACTTTGTTCTTATTAAAGTCGAATTTGTGATAAACAGAGAACCAATCGCAGGTCACTATTTCTTCATTGTCTTTGGCAAAATCGGCTAGTTTTTTAAAATCAGCCTCCATCACTTCACCAATATTATCTATGGTGCATTCGCTTTTTATACCGATAAATTGACAGCCTTCAAATTGCGATTCTCCCAGGAATTCAAGCTTGGCATCTACCGCTCCCTTTTCAATATAATCTTTCAACATAAGCAGGCCACGGTCGTAATCCATACCAATAAGGCGTTCCATCATTTTTTTCATCCAAAACATGAAAAATGGGAGCGAGCCAGCCATGGTCCAGGTCAATTTGGTGGTATTCTCATCTATTTTTTCAAGAATGAAATCACTCTTCGACTCTGATTTCCATGGTTTCAAAAATTTTAAATCGTATTTAATAAGCAATTCTTCTTCTGCAACGATTTTAATAATTCCTGATCCGATTCGTTTTCCTTCCCATTCGTGTCTTTTTCCGTTTTCGGAAACATATTCTTTTGCTTCAGGTTCTAAGATAAACCATGGCGACCAGGCTTTCCAATGGTTAAAGTCAGTAATAACGCTTTTTACTTTTTCAAGATTAGCGGCTATTGTTATCGTTTTTTCAACATATGTTTTAGGCATAAATTCGCGTCTTTAATTGTTAATCGTTTCAAATAAAAGGGTTTTGTTTTCACGATAAGGTGCTCTTATAAAGAGATATTCAAGTTAAGAAGAAAAAGAGCTCATTTCAAGTAAAATGAGATCGTGTACTCAGAATTAGTTGTTTTTGTAGTTCTCGTATAGCTTTTGAACCATTTCTTGCAGCAAAGTATTTAGCTTATCGGGCGATACTATTTCAACTTTCTCTGTCATGCTTAGAATCCATCTGGCAAAGCCATTTAAGTCAGGGTTCAGGAATTTCATGTGTAAACAGTTCCCATCTTCCTCTTCGCTTAAAAAGCCATACCAGTATTTAGACTCGTGTAGCAATTGGGCTAAGGCTTTACTTACTTTTAGTTCAATTTCGAAACATTGCAGCTGTTCTTTTTCTCTTTTCAGGTAGTCCTCGAATGCATTGTCTAGTTTTCTATCAAAAGTTGAACTGCTTACTTCCAATTCCCTGATACGATCGAGCCTAAAGTCGCGGTAATCGCCTCGCAATCGGCAGTATGCAATTAAATGCCAGTTTAAAGCATAAAATAACAAGCCAATAGGCTCAACCTCCCTCAGTGAATGTTCTTGCTTGTAATGAGCAAAATATTTTAGATGTAAGACTTTAGATTGAACTAAAGCTTGCTGAATATCCTGAAGATAGATGCTGTCTTTTTTAGGAGCAGAAGACATTCCTGTAAATACCTTAACCGAATGATCTAGTTTCTCTAGTAGCTCTTTGTCTTCGGCTTTTATAACCGATTTTATTTTGTACAATGCATCCTGAAAAGCATGATCTACATTTTTATCAGATAAATGTGGCATCATCTTGCCTGCCATTAATATTGATGATGCTTCCTCTGTCGTAAACATGATGGGAGAAAGTGTATAACTATCATCTAAAAAATAGCCAATACCCGCTTCGGCACCAATGGGAATTCCACCTTCTTCAAGAGCCCGTATATCGCGGTACACGGTTCTTAAACTTATCCCAAACCTGTCTGCTATTTCTTGCGCTTTTACGATTTTCTTAGTTTGCAGTTGCGTTAAAATGGCCTGTAATCTATCTATTCTATTCAAAACGCTTTCTTGCTTTAGGTTTATTTTTAGAGATAAGAACCTGGAATATCATATCCTATTGAAAGGATTTAATACTCCTAGGTCATTTTAGTTTTTCCAACTAGTTTACCTGAAATTGAATTTCGGTAATATTATTTTCCACCTTATCGAAATCGCAATTAATATATAGTTCTCGACAGGATTGCTTTGGTTCTATAAGACTGGCTTTCATTTCTTCTGTTACAGTTTCGTACGAATCTCTAAGTTTATCCCAGGCACCCAAATGGGTTTTCTTAACATGGACATATTCTTCAAGTTTTTCCAATTTAAAATTATCGCTTTTAAATGAATTGCCAAATGTTGCGACAGGTAAACAAATTTTTAAATCGAACTCAGCTTCCATATCACAGGTTTCCCAAGTGTAAACCCAACATTGTGGACCTGCTGGGTGCAAACCTGCCATTACGGCTTCCTTTACAATTTCCTGAGGAAAATTTTCTATATCCTTCATTAAGTCTTTAAATGTTGTTCTAATTTCTTTTGACACAACTGTCATTGCTGGGGCTGTTTGTTTCTCCATAATTTCAATATTTGAATTAATAATGATACAAACATAAAGTGGCCTTGTGACAGCAGTATGTCAGTAGGATTTTTCGACTTGAATTATTTTCATTTTGTGACTAGCTTAGTATTACCTTTAGGTTTTTCAAAGCCTTTTTAAGAATAATAGAATGTATAATGGTGAATTGGAGAGTGACTTTGATAGTCTTAAACTCGTTGAATACTAATTTGTCAGCTACAAGCCTTTTTTAAATTGTTTGGGACTTAATCCATACCTACGTTTAAAGGCAGTTGTGAAATGTGAGGCATACTCGTAGCCACAATCGAGGCCAACTTCGAAAATGCTTTTGTCTGTATCAAGTAAAAGCTGGCGAGCCATATTCATTTTATAGTCGAATAGGTAGCCATACACGGTTTGGTTGAATACCTCTTTAAAGCCGTTTTTGAGTTTATGATCGTTAATACCGACACGTTTGGATAGTTCAATGATACTTGGTGGACAACTAGAGTTTGCTAATAAGATCTCTTTGGCTTCATGAATTTTATCAATATCGCGCGTACAGCAAGAACACTTTTTCAAACTATTTTGCACTTTTTGGTGATCGTGTAACTGGAGAGATAGTAATTCTAACACTTTCGCTTCTGTATAAATATCAGAGCAATTACCCATTAGTTGAGCATTTTTTAACTGTCTAATAACGAAATTTTGCTCTGTACTGGTATCTATATTGTTTTTCTGGAGACAAAAGGATTCCCCTTTGGAATGTTGATTGTAAAGGTTTGTGAGAAGGTGAGGGTAGGTATCCGTAAGTTTTTGTAAGTATTCACTATCTATAGATATGCCTGTACACTTAAAAATTTTATTTTTTGGGAAATCGATATGTCCAACCTCTCCTTCAGCAATCGACCATATATTGCTTTGCCCTTTTTTACACGATTGAGAGCACATATTTTTAAAATGCGCCTCCACTTCTCCTTCCATCGTAAAATGCATTGATAGAATTGAATTAGTGACTGATTCTGCAAGTTTAAGGTCTTGTTTAAAAAAACTTTCCCAATGGGATATATAAATGCCATTGATTGATTTTTCGTTTAGTTTGTAACGACCAATATTGATATCATTAATAACGTAATTTTCTATTTTGCTCTTGTTATCTTTTAAGCATAAACTGCCATCGTAATCAACCTCATTAATGTTGGTGGCACCTATACTAATTTCACTTTTCATATTTTCTCCCTAAGATTAAAATTTCACTCCTTTTTATTAAAGATGTCTTGACCAAAGGCACCTTACTTTTGCACTGTTCTTATTTAGTTTAAATAATGCGTAAGATATTGATTTAATCATTTTGCTGCAATCACTATTATTAGTGATTATGCATTAAAGCTTAGCATATAAATTGGAATGAGTAAAGTATTTTGATTGATTTTTTGATTAAAACAGAGTGTAATGAAAAAAACAGTAGGGGTAATAATATTACTGATTTTGCCATTTGTATTAATGTCTCAGGGGCATGGTAGTATAAGTGGCACAGTAAAAGATAGTAAGACAGGTGAATTGATTCCTGGCGTTAATGTGTTTGTTGAACAGTTAGTTAAAGGTGCATCCACAGATGCAAATGGGTATTTTAAAATATTCAATCTTCCTCATGGTGTTTATGATTTAAGTGTTTCCTGCATTGGGTTTCAAGCGAAAAAAAAGCGTGTTAGAGTTAGTGAATCGAAGATGATGATTGTTGATTTTCGTATCGATAGACATTCTGAAAAATTGAATGAAGTTGTTGTATCTGGAAAATCAGATATACAAAAACGAAGGGAAGCACCAGAAGCTGTAACGGTGATCGATGCCAGTCAGTTAAGAGGGCAAGCGGTGTCTTTAGAGAATGTTTTAAATAAGGCTGTGGGAATGAAAGTGCGACAAACTGGAGGCTTGGGTAGTTCTTCACGAATGATGATTCATGGGCTAGAGGGCAAGCGTGTACAGATATTTCTGAATGGTGACCCTTTAAATTCTCCCGATGGTTCGATTACGATAGACGATATTCCTATTGATTTAATAGAACGAATAGATGTATACAAAGGTGTTATTCCAGCCCGATTTGGAGGTGATGGACTGGGTGGTGCTGTAGATATTACCACTAGGGAATTTGATACGGATTATATCGATTTGGCCTACGAACACAGCTCATACAATACAAATAGAGCGACATGGATTCTAAAGAAGAATTTGCAGGAAAGTGGAATTCTTTTCGGTTTTGGAGGTTTTTTTAATTATGCTGATAATGATTATTCTTTTAAATCGCCTTATCAGGATAACTTAAAAATAAAGCGTGATCATGATGCATTTAAATCTTATATATTGAGTGGAAGCGTATCTTTTACCAAACTTTGGTTTGATAAAATTGAAACGGAATTCAATTATTATATCAATGAAAAAGAGATTCAGGGTATTGAAAAAAACATTCAACATGCTCAGCGTAAAAGTGATTTAGTGGCATTTGAATTAAGTATGGAAAAAGAGAATTTTTGCATCGATCAATTAAGTTTTGATTACGACCTCTTATTAGGCCATGTTCGTGCTCAACTAATCGACACCTCATTTTATAATTATGATTTTAAAGGAAATCGATATTTAAGTCCCAATGGGCAAGGAGAACTTGGTTGGACTCCCAATGATTCGGATGATAAAACATTGGAATTAAGACAGCGTCTGAACCTGAATTATAAGATTAATGCCTCACATGATATTAATTTAAATACTTCAGTTCGTTATGCAAAAAAACGTCCAAAGGACCTGCTTGCCAGTGAGCATGCTAGTTATGATTTAAGTGGTTATCCGAGTCGTTTAACCAGTGTGGTAAGCGGATTAACTCATGAGGTAAAATCAAAGAATGAACGCTTCATTAATATGTTATCTGCAAAGCTTTATCATATCAATAGTTCAATATCTGAAACGAATATATTCTCGCTACAATCTAAACCATTAATAAAATCAAACTCAACAACACAGTATGGTTTTGGGAATGCAATTCGATGGAGTCCCTACGTGTTTTTTAATATCAAAGCCTCCTTTCAACATGCTTTACGTTTACCAATAGGCGATGAACTTTTTGGTGATGGTATGCTAATTGGCCCAGCACCTGCATTAAAACCTGAGCGAAGTGACAATATCAACCTTGGGTTAATGTTCGATTCATTTAATTTCTTAGGTTTTCATCGACTCCAATTTGAATTGAATGGTTTTTATATGAATGTAAAGGATATGATTCGTTTAATGCAAAGTTCCATGAATTTTTTATATGTGAACTTAGGTGAAGTTGAGATAAAAGGTCTTGAGGCAGAATTGAAAGCAGATATAACAAAAGAGGTATATGCTTATGCAAACATGACTTATCAGGATGTGAGAGATGTAATGAAGTATGAACCAGGATCGAAGGCTCCAAATGTAACTAAGGGTTTAAGACTACCCAATATTCCTTATTGGTTTGGGAATTTTGGTTTGGAATACCATAAAGAGGATTTATTTGGTAAGAACCAGTTCTCTAAGATATTCTGGGATGCACAGTTTACAGAAGAATTTTTCTTTAACTGGAATGTCAGTAAAAAGCAAAATAGAAAAATACCAACAAGTTTTGTACAGAATGTTGGTGTGCAACAAGTGTTTGGTAAAAACAAATACAGTATTAGTGCCGAGGTTCATAACCTCTTTAATAAGGAAGTGTGGAATATGTATAAAATGCCTCTTATGGGTCGAAGTCTGCACTTAAAATTGAGATACACCTTTATGAAGGATTTATAAACAAAAACAAATATAGTATATTATGAAAAAGCAAATGAAGTACGCACAATTAGCACTTTTAATATTGGGTTTTATATTTTATTCATGCGATAAAGATGATGATTCCCCAGAGCCTGAAAATAAAACAAAAACGAATGAATTTGTAATGATGATAAAGGTTGGAGAAAGCTCTTACTTGAGTTCATTTACCGATCTTAATGTCAAGAATATTGATACTAAAAAATCATTTGAACATATAGCAGGAGGTGTTCCTTATTACTACGAGGATTTTGTTTTTTATGCAGAAGGCTTGGTTGGTAATAAAATACATAAATATATTAAAACGAAAGATGGAGAGTTAGAGGAGAAAGGCGTTTTGACAATGCCATCTGCTTCTTTTCCTGCAGAAATGACTTTTGCCAGTAAAACAAAAGCTTATGTCAGTTTAAATGGCTTAGGTAAATTAGCCATCATAAACCCAACGACCTTACAAATTGAAAAGCAGATTGATTTATCTTCTTATGCAGTAGGTGATAATAATCCAGATCCAGGAGTATCGATTATTAGAGATGGGAAATTGTTTTTAGCTCTCAATCAGAAAAAGTCTCAAATGAGTGTGTTTCCCAATGCACATGTTCTTGTCATTGATGTTAAGACAGATAAAATAGAAAAAGTAATTGTGGATGAAAGAGCCACAGCTATTGGTATGTTTGCCCATTCGAAAGTATTGACAGATGAACAAGGTCATATTTACTTCTATGCCAATGGTATGTTTGGGTTTCAACCAGATGCTAAAGAGGGGTTTTTACGAATAAAAAAAGGGGAAACCGAATGGGATAAAGATTTTTATTGCAGTATAAAGGAAATGAATCTTCCAGATGTACCTGCAAATAAAGGAAATTACACTTTGGCTATGGCATATGGAGGAAATGGTGATGTATATATGGATATACAAATCCCAGCTTTAGGAACAAATCCACCTGATTTTGTAAACACGAGAGATTATCAACCTTTTAAAATCAATATGTTTAGTAAGACTGCTGAGAAGCTTGATTTACCTGCTACTGCTGGCTGGGCAGCCTGGGGAATTTGTAGAAAAGGGGATCAGATTGTATTTGCTCTTTCAACAAAAACGGCAAATGGTTTATATACTTATAATAAAAAAACAGGGAAATGTTCAGAGCAAGCTGTCGCAAATGTTGCAGGTACACCTGGACATATAGAATACATTGGGAAGTAGGCTAGCCTTTAATGTAGATTCGTTACATTCCTGAATTCTAGGTTAGATAGGATTGGATGATTTTCTATTGTTTGCCGCATGTAAATAAAAGTACGAAATAAACTCAGTTAAAAGGCTGCTGAATTCATTGTTCAGCAGCCTTTTTTATTGTTATATAAAACTGATTAAAGAGGAATATTTCCATGTTTCTTTGGAGGGTTTTGTTCGCTTTTATTACGACACATCTCCAAAGCTTGAATGAGTTTGTAACGAGACTGCTTAGGTAGAATGACTTCATCGATATAACCCATTTCAGCAGCCTTGTATGGATTAGCAAATTTCTCTTGGTAGTCTTGAATGGCAGCGGCTCTTTCTTCATCACTAAGATTTTTAGTCATGATATTTACAGCACCTTCAGCACCCATTACTGCAATTTCACCTGTAGGAAAAGAGTAGTTGATATCGGCACCAATATGTTTGGATGCCATGACGTCGTAAGCACCACCATAAGCTTTACGGGTAATCAGTGTAATTTTAGGCACTGTTGCTTCGGCAAAGGCATAAAGAAGTTTTGCACCGTGTTTTATTATGCCACCATACTCTTGTTCGGTTCCTGGAAGGAAACCAGGCACATCTACGAAAGTAACCAAAGGGATATTGAAGCAATCGCAGAAACGTACGAAACGCGCAGCTTTTGTCGAAGAGTCAATATCTAAAACACCTGCTAGGAATGCCGGATTATTCGCTACAATACCGACGGGTTGTCCGCCCAATCGCGCAAATCCTGTGGTAATATTTTGTGCGTAAAGCGGCATTAATTCAAAGAAGTTTTTGTCATCAACTACCGTTTCGATAATGTCTTTGATATTATATGGCTTGTTGGGATCAACAGGCACCATATTCTGAAGTTTATCATCTTCACGATGGATATTGTCTGTGCATGGTTTAACTGGCGGATCTTCCATATTATTCGATGGCAGAAAGGTCATCAGTTCACGAAGCATCATCATGGCTTGCTCATCGTCATCAGCAACCAAATGGGCTACTCCTGATTTCGAGTTGTGCGTAATGGCTCCACCCAATTCTTCTTTTGTCACCTCTTCGTGAGTTACCGTTTTAATCACATCTGGTCCAGTAACAAACATATAAGACGTATCTTTCACCATCATAATAAAGTCAGTAAGGGCAGGAGAGTAGACCGCACCACCTGCACAAGGCCCCATAATGGCTGAAATCTGAGGGATAACACCAGAGCCTCGAACATTTTGATAAAAGATGTCAGCATAACCCGCAAGAGATTGAACCCCTTCTTGTATTCGTGCGCCACCTGAATCATTCAAACCAATAATAGGAGCTCCCATTTTCATGGCAAGCTTGGTTACTTTTACAATTTTATCGGCATTGGAACGACTTAATGAGCCACCAAACACCGTGAAATCCTGGGCAAAGACATAACACAGTCGGCCGTCGATTTTACCATAACCAGAAACAACACCGTCGCCCAGTATCTTATTTTTCTCCATTCCAAAATCGGTAGATCGGTGGGTTACCATCTTATCTATTTCGGTAAACGTTTCAGGATCCATTAGATCTAAAATTCTTTCGCGAGCTGTTTTCTTACCCCCTGCATGATGTTTGGCAATTCGATCTTTGCCGCCACCTTGTTCAGCAGTTTTGCTAAGCTCTTCAAATTTTTTGATTTTATCTTCTATAGTAAGCATGATTCTTTTTTTTATTGATAGGACTTTGAATAGTTAAAAGAAATGTACATTTCTGATTCAGCTGACTTATTCGATATGAACCAGCGCCTGATTCGCTTTGATTGTATCTTCTTCGCCGACGAAAATTTCAGAAATAGTACCATCTTTACCTGCCTTGTATTCACTTTCCATTTTCATTGCTGAAATAATAATAAGTGTATCACCTTTTGTAACTTTATCGCCTAGCTTAACCGGTATCTTAACAACTTTGCCTGGCATAGGTGAGCTAATGGTACTTTGCTCATCTTCTAGCTTGTTGCCTTTTCGTGCTTGTAAATATTTGGTTTCAGCATCAATAATTTCAGCATCGTAAGAATGATAAAACGTATTGACCGAGTATTTCTTTGGAGAATCGGTTTCAATTAACTCAACATTGTAGGAACGACCTTTGAAAAGAATGGAATAAATACCTTTTTCAACTTGATAACAATCGACATCGTATTCATTATCATCCACCATTATTTTTACCTTATTGCCTGATTCTGCAAGCAATTCGACCTTTGCAATTCTATCGCCCAGTTTTATTTCCAGTGCCATAATCTTATTTTAATAAATGGATTAATAATTATTGCTTTTACGCATACCCGATTTTCTTCCAAACTCTTTCCACTTGCTGCCTGCAGAAACATGATTGCTGCCTGGTGCATTTTTAAGTTTGTGATTGTAATCGACAAAAGCCGCAAGTATGGCCAAATCTTCAAATCTACCTTTGGCAGAATCAGGAGCCATTAGGAATTCTTCGTTATCTTGAATAAAATGTGTGTCGTATTTTCCTTCCTTAAAGTCAGGACATTTCATAATTCTTTCAAGGAATTTAATGGAAGTTTTTACGCCTGTAATTTTATATTCGAATAGGGCACGACTCATTCTTTCGATTGCCTCAGCACGTGTTCTTGCCCAAATGACTAGTTTAGAGATCATAGGGTCGTAGTGGATAGGAATTTCATAACCTTCGTAAACGTAACCATCGGTTCTAATTCCCAAGCCCATGGGTTCTGTAATATGCGTAATTAAGCCTGGACTCGGCATAAAATTATTGTCGGTATCTTCTGCATAAATTCGACACTCTATGGAATGTCCGAATTGAAAAATGTTTTCTTGTTTGATTTCAAGAGGCAGGCCTTCTGCAATTCTAATTTGTGCTTTTACCAGATCGTAACCGGTTACCCTTTCGGTGATAGGGTGTTCTACCTGAAGGCGGGTGTTCATTTCCAGGAAGTAGTAATTGTGGTCGTTGTCAACCAGGAATTCGATGGTTCCCGCTCCGTGGTAGTTTACTGCTTGGGCTGCTTCAACTGCAGATTGTCCCATTTTGGCTCTTAATTCTGGAGTCATTAGTGGAGAAGGGGTTTCTTCAACCACTTTTTGGTGACGACGTTGCACAGAACATTCTCTTTCGCAAAGATGGACGACATTACCGTGTTGGTCACCCAGAATTTGGAATTCGATGTGATGAGGAGAGGAAATGTACTTTTCTACATAAACCGAATCGTCACCAAAGGATGACATGGCTTCAGAGCGAGCTGCGCGAAGTGAACTTAGAATGTTTTCTTCTTTGTCTACCATTCTCATCCCTTTTCCACCACCTCCAGCCGAGGCTTTAATCATAACGGGCAGGCCAACTTCTTTGACAACTCTAAGGGCCATTACATCATCTTCAAGATTTTCTTTAGTACCTGGAACAACAGGAACACCAGAATTGATCATAGTTGTTCGAGCCGTAATTTTATCACCCATGGTTGATATAATCTCGGGTGTAGGTCCAATAAAGATGATACCTTCGTCTTGACATCTTTTAGAAAACTCAGCATTTTCACTGAGGAAACCATAGCCTGGATGAATGGCATCGGCCTTAGATATTTTTGCAACCTCTATAATCTTGTCGATATTAAGGTAGCTTTCATTTGAGGGAGCAGCTCCAATAGGGTAGGCATAATTGGCATATCTAACGTGCATAGCTGTGCGATCAACGTCAGAATATACGGCAATTGACTGGATACCTATTTCCCTACATGATCTCATAACTCTTAAGGCTATTTCGCCTCGGTTCGCTACAAGAACTCGTGTTATTTTTTTGGTCATAGTTAGGGTTTTGAATAAATTATGATCAGTCAAACACCTGTTGTAAAACAGGTAAATGTGGTTAGTTGATTCATAATTTAGAATTAATCAGTCTTAAATATATATAAAAAATAAGCGACCTTACTATTTTTCTGTGGAATAAAAAGGAATATTGGATTAACTATTGATTTAATAATGTAATTTATATTGCTTGTTAACTGTGAGAGTGTCAGTTGTTTCCGGTGTGATTATTTGCGAAAATGCTTAATGGGATAAAAAGATGATAAAGTCGTTTATTGTGATTTGTATTTTCAATGTTTGGGGAGTAAATCCTGATCGTATTAAATAGCGTTTTATTTCAGAAATAATGTAAAAAAAATAAATAGAATCGTTTGAGCGATTTCTTTTTTTCACATTTCTTCAATAAGATAGATTTTCAAATAAAGATTATTTTTAATCACTTTGATTACATTTGTAGAACCGTTTATGAAGCGGGTAATGAATAATTAGATTCTGTTTAGATGGAGAGAAATAAGAAAGTGACAGAAGTACAAGCTTCTAACCCTTTACATGGAGTGAAGTTGGTTGATATGTTGGAATATTTACATGCCGTTTATGGATGGAAAGAATTGAGTCGTAGAATACAAATTAATTGTTTTCAGTCTAATCCATCTATCAAGTCGAGCCTGAAATTTCTTAGAAAAACACCATGGGCTAGAGAAGAGGTTGAGCAATTGTATTTGGAAACCTATAAATAAAGCCATCTTTAATGTAGATGTTTTGCTTTAATTCAGACATATAAAAAAATCCAGATCAGTACGATAACTGTTCTGGATTTATTATTTAAGTTCTTTTGTTTAGTCAAGATTATTTAATCTCGCCACCATATTCAAATCCAAGACTTTCTATTTCTTTTTGGATAATTGCCAGATCGATATTCCTCCCTGTTATCTTTAATTTCTTTTGTTCCAAATTGACTTCTGCCATTTCGATATTCCTGAGTGCTCCAATATGTTTCTCAACTGAGTTTTTACAGTGGTTACAACTCATTCCTATTACAGTGATTAAATAATCTTCCTTCTCTATTTTCATTTCATTAGATGATAATTGCTTTCTTTTTAGGATTCCTTTTTGAATGTATCCGTTAATAATGAGGAGAGTTAATGAAATACTGCTTCCCCATTGTAACCAGATTGGTAAGGAGAAGTGACCTTCATGTGCACTCATATGTGAATGTAGGCCTGTAAGCGTAAACCATTCTCTCGGTAGAGTGAAATCAATTAATAAACCAAAAGTGAGTGCACCTAAAATAATTGAAATCAAATATGCGAATGTGGTTTTCTTTCCCAATACTTTATTTAAAACGGTGATGGTTGCAGCATTGGTCGCTGGGCCAGCCATTAAAAAGACAAGTGCTGCACCCGGTGAAACACCTTTCATTAATAACACGGCTGCTACAGGAACCGAAGAGGTTGCACAAATGTATAAGGGAACTGAAGCAATAAGAATAACTAACATACCAATGAAATCATTCCCAACATGCTTTGCAAAGAAATCATCTGGAAGTGCAACAGATATAAGTGCGGCAAGCAGCAAACCTATAACCAACCATTTTGAAATATCCTGAAGGAAATCAACAAAGGCATATTTAAACAAGCTATACAGTTTAGAATGATGCTCTTCTGGTTTGGTATCGCAAGAATCATTGCATTGAGAACTACAAGTTTCAGTTTCTACAGTGTTCATCGGTTCAATGCCATTCTCTTTTTTGTCGTATCGATTTGCTAACATGCCACCAACATAGCCTGTAACTAAAGCGATTATTGGTCGTATAATAGCAAATGGAAGTCCTAATAATGAATAGGTGACAAGAATGGAGTCTACGCCAGTTTGAGGTGTTGAAATTAAAAATGAGACGGATGAGCCTTTACTGGCTCCACTTTTATAAAAAGAAATGCCTGTTGGAATAACACCACAGGAGCATAAAGGCATAGGAATACCCAGAAGGGATGCATTCAGTACCGATCTTCCGCTTTTTTGTCCCATATATTTGTCTATGAATTTCTGAGGAATGGCAACTTTTAAAAGACCTGCAAAAAAGAAACCTAAGAGCAAATAGGGCGACATTTCATTTAGAATCTGAATGAAATCGATAAAAAATTGTTTCGTATATAAAGTGATATCCATGACTGTGTTGATGTATTGTTTGTATAGACGAAAGTATAAAAATATATGGATTGTTCTATGTGTAGAATGTATGGTTTTGACACGAGCGTGTTTAAAATACCTACATGTAGGTATTTTCTATTATTGAGAATAGATCTAGTTTAGCGGCGTGAAACAAAGGTTAATTTTTGTTTAAAAAAGAGAATTACATCTAAACTATATAAAAAAATGAAAAAAGGATTATTGTTATTGATGGCTGTTGCTTTAGTTTTCGGGCTAAAAGCACAGGAAGTTAAGGATGAGTACAAGAGTATTGGTACTACAATTCTAGAGAGAGTAAAAGATGAGAAATTAAGTATTGGTGGTTACGGTGAGGTTCACTATAATCAACAAATTAATGGTCAAACCCGTTACAATGGAAAAATGGATGTTCACCGTATGGTGATGTTCTTTGGATACCAATTCAATGATAAGACCTCTTTTGTTACTGAGCTTGAGTTTGAGCATGTAAAAGAAGTTTACGTTGAGCAGGCATTCTTAAACTATAATGTTAGACCAAACACAGCTCTACGTGCTGGTTTGATGTTAGTACCAATGGGTATTGTTAATGAATATCACGAGCCAACAACTTTTAATGGTGTTGAGCGTCCAAGTGTTGATAAGTATATTGTCCCAACTACATGGAGAGAAATTGGTTTTGGTGTTAACGGTCGTTTGGCTAATGCTCCTTTAAAATACCAAATGTATATCATGAATGGTTTCAATGGCTACGATGGATCAAGCAAACTTAGAGGTAAAGATGGTGTACGTAAAGGTCGTCAGAAGGGTGCTGAATCAACTTTCACTTCTCCTTCATTATCTGCAAAAGTTGATTACTATGGTGTTAAAGGTTTAAATTTAGGTCTTTCTGCCTACTTTGGTAAAACTCAGTCTTCTGCATTCGACGGATTAGATAAGGACGATAGCATTGCTGAAAATTTCGCTGATTCAACTCGTGTAGGTATTAGCATGATTGGTCTTGATTTCCGTTACAGACTTGATGCATTGCGTTTAAAAGGTCAGTATATTCATTCTTTCATAAACAATGTTGACGAGTATAACAAAGTGTCGGATGGTGCTGATTTAGGTAAGCAAATGATGGGTTATTATCTTGAAGCTGGTTACGATTTACTTCACGGTAAAGATCAGTCTTTAGTGCCATTTGTACGTTACGAAAACTATAATACACATCACAAAATGGCTTCTGGCGAAACAGCAAATAAAGCATACGATCGTCAAGACCTATTTTTTGGTTTGAGTTACCACCTTGCAAAAGGAGCTGTTGTAAAAGCAGATTACCAGTACTCTAAGAATGGAAATGATGATAAAGCTTATTTCCTTAACTTTGGAGTAGGTGTTTGGTTTTAATCGAATAGCATCTAAAATATTATAATTTTGTATTGCGAAGTGAGTGGTATTCCATTTACTTCGCAATTCGTGTTTTAAAATATTTCTTATGAGAAGATTCGTTGTTTTAGTTTGCCTGTTAGCTTGTACTATTCTTGTAAATGCTAATAATTATCCAAAATCAGTTCGGAAGAAAATTGATAAAACCTTTATCAAACTTTTTCCTAAAAAGGTGGTTGAGTTAAAGGAAATGACTTTATCTCAAGATGTTTTATCTAGCTATGCATCGGTAAGTAATGTGAAAGCTTCTATTTTAAGCGCCGCGGGTGAAGAGCTTGGGTATGCGTGTTTTGCATCCTCGAGGGGTAAAAATGATCATTTTGATTATATGGTCATTTTTGATAAAGCACTGGTTATTAAAAAAGTTGTTGTTCTTGTTTATCGATCAACTTATGGAGGAGAGATCATGTCTCGCTCATGGTTGAAACAATTTATTGGAAAATCTAAGGGAGAGGCTTTGGAGATAGATAAAGATATAGATAGTATATCCGGAGCAACTTTATCAGCACCATCAATCACTCAAGGTATAAAAGAGTTGAGTCTACTTATTTCAGACATTGATAAGAGTAAAGAGTCCAACTAAGAATTTTGTAGTGGAATGGTAAAGGAAAATACTGAACCTTTGCCTTCCTCGCTTTCAATCCAAATAGTACCACCATTCTTTTCTACAAATTCTTTACAAAGAATTAAACCCAAGCCTGTACCTGTTTCTTTATTCGTACCCAGAGTAGATTCGTTACTCTCAATATTAAAGAGTTTCTCTTGTTGAGCTTGACTAATACCGACACCCTGATCCTGAACGGATAAGGATACCATATTTCCCTCTATTTTATGAGAAATAGTAACTGTTGATTTCGGAAATGAAAATTTAATGGCATTGCTCAATAGATTGCGAATTACTGTATTGAGCATGTTTGTGTCAGCATAAACCTGAATGTTAGCATCAAGTTTTGTTGTGATTTCAATAGACTTTTCCTTAGCTTTCAATTTTAGAACTTCAATGTTGTCCAGAACGATATCCGAAAGGTCACATGGCACAACATTATAGCTAATACTACCTAGTTGAGATTTTGCCCATGTGAGTAGATTTTCAAGAAGAGAATATAACTTATGAGCAGATTGGTTCACTAAGTTATTGTATTCAGCAATTAATTCAATTTCCTTGCTTGCTTTACTTTCATTATCTATAAGCTTAGAGAAACTAAGAATTGCCCCTAGAGGAGAACGTAAGTCATGGGCAATAATCGAAAAGAATTTATCCTTGGTACTATTGATTATCTGTAATTGCTTATTTGATTCTTCTAACTTAATATTAATATCCTTATTTATTCTATTGGCAATGGTTCTGTTTCTTAAAAGAATAATGATGATGATAAGCAGTAAGATTGAAAAAACGAGTCCAATTACGATTTGATTTTTACTTTCGATTTCTTTTTCAAGTTTAAGTTCTGATAGTTGATTTTTAGCTTTTAATAATTCATTTTCTTTTTCTTTTTTTTCTGTTTCATATTGAGTTTGCATTTGAATAATGCTCTCCTCTTTTTCATTTTTAGTTAATTCATCTCTTAGAGAATCATATTCTATAAATGTTTTTTGTGCTAGGGTATAGGCTTTCGTTTGAAAGTAGTATTCTATTCTCAGCTTAGTCAAATCAATAAATATTGACTGAAAATCAGTTTCTTGCGCCAGATTTGTTGCCTGAGTAAGAAAATGATCAGCTTTAACGAGCTCATTAGTTTTAAGATATACTTTTGTAAGCGACTTGTAAATGTGAATTAAATAGAGCTTTGTTTTATTTTTTTTTGCAATAGTCAATGCTTTATTTAGGTATTTAATTGCTTCCTGATAATTTCCAAGCTGGTAATTTACCGAGCCTATGTGTTGGTAATTCGAAGCGAGTCCTGTTGTTATTTTACCAATTTTACGTAGTTCTAAAGATTCAAGATAAAAGGAGAGGGCTTTCTTATAATCTTTTAATTCTTCATAAATGACACCTATATTGTTATTTGCCCATGCCTGATAGTAAAAGTCATTTTTCTTTTGGGCTAAGTCAAGTACTTCGTTTAGTTTCGTAAGTGCAAGTGTCCATTGTTTATCAGCACCATAAACATTAGAAATATTTGTCAGAGTATAAATTTTTAATTCGTCAAGATTATTTTTCTCAATAATGCTATCGCCACTTATAAAAGCCTTAAGGGCTTGTTTTAAATTACCATGTTCCCAATTTGCAGTACCAAGTTTTACATACGAAAGTGCTTCACTTCTAGGAATCTTGTGTTGGTGAGCCAAATTGATAGCGATTTTATAATGGCGTTTTGCATTTTTTATCGTTGATTGTTTCATGCAGTACATACCAATCAACACATGAGATCTGATAATAAGAGAGGGCTTGTTTTTTGTTTCTGCAAGTTGTAATGCCGTATTATAATGATAAATTGCCGAATCCGATTGATCATTTAAGATGTATTTATTTCCTAGATTTTGATGAGTTCTTATTAATACACTGTCGTTGTTTATTTTCTGTGCATGTTTAAAAAGTTTTTGAGCATAGAAATTGCTAGTGTCAATATGTTCAGAATCAATTAATCGTTGTTGTAAATTCTTGGAGACACTATCTTCTTGTACTTTGTCGTTTGAGAAAGTTAAAGTAGATACTGAGATGCTAATGAACAGAATTATATATTTGATGAAATTTGTCATATTTCGTTCCATAATAATAAAAGTTTACGGGTTGAGAATAAACTTTATTGTTAACTTGCGTAGTTCCGGACAAAGTTATTATTAATTGTAAATATTTTATTTTAGATACTGATAATTTCTTGTTAAGAGATTAAAGTTCAGTAAAATTCATAATTCCTTCAATATAGAAAAATAAATAGGTGTTTTATGTTAATTTTTCATTATCACTTATAAAAGATCTGATTCTTTAATTTCAATTAAATATCAAAATTCAATTAAGAAATTTTCAAAGGGATGGTAAATGTAAATGTTGCCCCTTTGTCTTCTTCACTATCAATCCATATTGTACCACCATTTTTCTCAACAAATTCTTTACAAAGTATTAAGCCCAAACCAGTTCCTGTTTCATTATTAGTTCCCAAAGTAGATAGGTTACTGTCAATTTTAAAGAGTTTCTTCTGTTGAGATTGACTAATACCCATACCCTGATCTTGAACTGATAAGTGTATGAAATTGTCCTCTATTTTGTGATAGACAATGATCTCTGATTTTGGAAAAGAAAACTTAATTGCATTGCTTAAGAGGTTTCGTATTACTGTGTCAATCATGTTTATGTCTGCACGAATTTTAATAGCTTTGTCAAGTTTTGTTGTTATTTCAATAGATTTCTCTTTAGCTCTTAGCTTTTGAATTTCAATATTGTCAAGAACAATCTCTGAAAGATCACATGTCTCGGCCTGATATTTAATATTACCTAGTTGCGATTTGGACCATTCTAATAAATTTTCAAGAAGTGAATTTAAATTGCGAGCAGATTGATTTAAATAGCTGTTGTATTCTGCAACTGTCTTTACCTCTTTTGAAGAAGTACACTCATCCTCTATTAAATTTGAAAAGCTAAGAATAGCACCTAATGGGGAACGTAAATCGTGAGCGATAATTGAAAAAAACTTGTCCTTTGTACTATTTATGACTTGTAGTTTTTCATTCGAATCTTCTAATTTGATGTTAATCTCTTCGTTTACCTTATTGGCAATGGTTCTATTTCTTAATAGGACGATGATAATGATGAGCAGGAATAATGCACCTGCTAAGCCTATTGTAATTTGGTTCTTATGCTCAATTTGTTTTTCAAGATTTAGAGTAGATAATTGATTCTGTGTCTTTAACAGTTCGTTTTCTTTCTCTTTCTTTTCTGTTTCGTATAGTGTTTGCATCTGAATCAACTGCTCAGATTTTTCATTTGTAATAAAACTATCTTTTAGTGAATCATATTCTGTAAAAGCTTTTTCTGCGAGCAGTAGCTCTCCTATAATGAAATAGTATTCCGTTTTAAATTTTGCTAAATCTATAATCTTAGATTTTACATTGAGTTCTTTAGCTATGTTTGTTGCTCTGGTAAGTAAATCTAAAGCTTTATCATATTTTTTTTGTTTTAGATAAATCTTTGCCAAGCATTCATAGTTATATACAAAATCGAGCTTAGAATTATTTTTACGTGCGATTACTAATGATTTCTCTATATAATCAATTGCTAGATCGTATTCTAAGAGCCAGTAGTATATGGATCCTAAATTGTGATAATTATTCCCAATCCCCTCTTTCGTTTTTATATTCTTTGTAAGTTCTAGTGATTTTAAATAATAGCTAAGTGCTGTTTTATATTGTCCTAGAGCTTCATAGGCAGTGCCTAAATTATTATTTATCACAGAAGCTTCGTAGTAGTGATCTTTACTCGTATTTGCATGCAATAACAGTTCGTTGAGTTTTTCGATTCCAATCTTCCACTGTTTATTTAGAATATATATGTTAGCAATATTAAAAAGTGCTCCAAACTTCAGATCTTGATAATTATTTGATTCAACAATTCTATAGGCTTTAAGGTATATTTCTAATGCCATTTGAAAGTTTGCTTGTTCGGAATATATATGCCCGATTTGAATATACGCCATTGCCTCAGATTTCGGATGCTTATAATGCTGAGATAAGTTTAATGCTATTTTGTAATGGGTAATGGCTTTTGTAAAATTAGATCGACTACTATAAACATTCCCAATTAACAGTTGTGATCGAGCAATTAAAGATGGAAAGTTATTTGTTCTAGCTAGATCAAGAGCAATTTTATATTGATATAAAGCTGAATCTAAAAGATTGTTTGATTTGAAAGAGATTCCAAAATTCTGATGAGTTCTTATTAATAGACTATCATTAGATATTTCCTTGTAGTGCTTTATGAGTTGTCTGGCAAAGTGATAGGTTGAGTCTGTATTAGAATCGTGGTGTTTGTTAATTTGCTTTAGGAAATGATTTGAGATAGAATCTTTCTGATTCTCAGCCTTTGAGAAGGTGAAACTATATGCAAATAATAACAGAAAGAGGAAAATTTTAGCTTTAGAGATAGGCATTGGTGGTAAAGAAATAATTATTTAACAAGAATAGGGATTGTTAACTAGAATTTGACTCTATAAGAGTTTTTTAGCGACGAAATAAAGATATCAATTTCTGAATGAATTAGATCTTCAAATCAAGAAAAACAAGTCTAAATAAGCCTCGATAATGGCTTGTAAGTGAGCTTTGTAGGTGTTGATTGAACTCCTTTGTTTTGTTATGTTTTATCAAAAATAAAGCCTTGTCGTATACGACAAGGCTTTCTGTTATCCAATTGCTAACATGCGATTGATAGATCGCTGAGCTTTTGTTATTATTTGGGGATCTATTTCAACACGATACTGTTCATGAAGCAGTGCCTCATATAAACCTTTTAATGTGACTTTCTTCATGGAACCACATATGACTTTAGGGTGAACCAAGATAAATTCTTTATCAGGATTCTCTTTTTGAAGTTGATGTAATGTTCCTTTTTCAGTTGCAATAATGAATTGCTTTTTATCTGATTTTTTAGCGTGTTTGATAATTCCCGCTGTAGAATAAAAGAAAGCTTTAGGATGATTTAAAATGACATCATCCCCAGAGCAATTACTTTCTGGGTGGATAAGAATATCAGCTTCAGGATATTGTTGATGCATATCTAGAACCATATCTGTTGATATGACTTCGTGAACACAACAATCACCTTCCCACAACTCCATATTAGAACCTGTTTTCTTATTTAAATAAGCCCCAAGGTTTTTGTCGGGAGTAAAGAATATTTTTTGATTCTTTCCCAAATGTTCTATCACCTGTAGAGCATTTGATGAGGTACAGCAATAATCTGTTTCTGCCTTAACTTCGGCTGTTGTATTAACGTATGAAACAACCAATCCATCAGGGTTGGTATCTTTCCATTTCCTAATATCAGCACCGGTAATGCTTTCAGCAAGAGAGCAACCACAACGTTGAGCTGGAATCAGCACCTTCTTTTCAGGAGAAGTTATAGCTGCTGTTTCAGCCATAAAATGAACCCCACAGAATACGATGATATCAGCAGTTGTTTCAGCAGCTTGTCTAGCTAAGCCTAAAGAATCACCTACATAATCAGCTAAATCCTGAATGTCTGTATCGGTGTAATAATGTGCAAGAATAACAGCATTCTTCTTCGCTTTCAAGTCTTCTATTTGCTTGATTATTTCTTGTTTTTCCATCTTAATATTGGATGTGATTTTCAATTTTATGATTGAAATTTATAGTTGGCAGATATTTTGACTGATATCTAATGCAATAACCGAATGGGTTAGTGCACCTACTGAAATTAGGTCAATTCCAGTTGCAGCGACACCTTTCAAACGTTGAATGTTCATATTTCCAGAGGCTTCAATTAGACTTCTGCCATTTATTAGTTCTACGGCTTCTGTCATCATTTCGTTACTCATATTATCAAGCATGATAATATCAGCACCTGCATCTGCTGCCTGTAGAACTTCCTCAAGGGTCGTTGTTTCTACCTCAATTTTGATGTCAGTTGGAATAGCTTGACGCACTTGTGATACGGCTTTAGCAATACTACCGGCAATCTTAATGTGATTATCTTTAATCATAGCCAGGTCGAACAAACCGATTCTATGATTCGTTCCGCCACCCATTTTTACAGCATACTTGTCGAATGTACGAAGACCAGGTACTGTTTTACGAGTATCTAAGATTTTCACTTTAGTTCCTTCAACCTCTTTTACATATTTGGCAGTTTCTGTAGCTATACCCGATAAACGTTGTAGTAAATTTAAGGCCAAACGCTCACCAGTCAATAAAGCTCTGAAGCTTGCTTCAATTTCTACAATAAGATCTCCTTTCTTAACTCGGTCACCATCTTTAATTAGAGGTTTCCAAATTAGTTTTGAATCTAATTTTTCGAATACTTTTTTTGCAATAGGTAAGCCAGCAACAACACCATCTGCTTTGGCTGTCATGCTTGCTTTAGCAGTTGTACTTTCTGGAATTAAGCTATTGCTTGTAATATCGCCACTTCCGATATCCTCTCGAAAGGCGTGATCTATAATGAAATCGACTTCCTGTAAGTTTAGTCCGGTTTCTTCCATTTTTACTTTTGTGTTATTTATTTTCGATTGGTACAAAGAACAGATCTTTGTTAAGTGTTTGAATTGAGTGTGCTAAATATGTGTCATTTTCCTTCTCATAATCACTTCTAATATGCCCTCCTCGGCTTTCTTTTCTTTCAAGAGCAGCATTTGCTATTAGCTGACAAACTTGGAGTAAATTATGTAATCGGGTACTATAATATTCATTCTCTTCGAATGGGAAATTCGTTTTAACTGAAGTTAAAATATTGATAAGGTCTTTCATGCTAGCTTCCTCACGTAAAATCCCTAGGTTCATATTCATGGCAGAGGCAATATCATTTACTTGGGAAAGAAATGTTTCTTCAAGTGCCTTATTACAATACAATTCATCTTCTTGAAAATCAGGTATGATCTTTTCTGAAATTTGTGTTGTAGCATGTGTAATTGCTCGTTTTCCAAAGACTAAACACTCTAAAAGGGAATTAGATGCTAATCGGTTGGCACCCATTACGCCTGAAGAGGCTAATTCTCCAAAACTATATAAATTAGCAATGTTTGTCTCACCATTTAGTCCCGTTTTTACTCCTCCAACCATATAGTGAGCTGCAGGCGCAATAGGTACTTGGTCGCACATATTAATTCCTAAATCAGCACATTTTTTATAAAGAGTTGGGAAACGTTTTTTTATTTTTTCGGCATCAAGATGATTCAGCCTTAAATAGACAAAATCTTCTTTATTGTTTTGCATTTGCTCAAAAATTGAGCGTGCAACCACATCACGAGGAGCTAATTCAGCTAATTCGTGTTTGTTAAGCATGAAACGCTCTCCTTTTTGATTATATAGATGTGCACCTTCTCCACGAACAGCTTCACTTATTAGAAATGTATAACCATCTTCGGAATAGAAAGCACTAGGATGAAATTGAATGAATTCCATATCGGCAACTTCAGCACCTTCGGCATAAGCCAATGCAATTCCATCTCCAACAGTTGTATTAGGGTTGGTTGTGCGTTGATAGATTGCTGAGGCACCACCCATAGCTAGGAATGTGTTTTTGGCCTTTATTTTAAGATTCGTATTATCACTAGCTCGATAAGTTAATGCACCAAAACACTTTTTGTTCTGACATAAGAGCTTATAAACCATTTGGTTTTGTAATACCTCAATGTTTTTGTTGTTTAGGATTTTGTCAGTTAAAAACTTAACGAGTTCCTTGCCCGTAGAATCTCCTCCAGCGTGTAAAACTCTTCTGCGAAGATGTCCTCCTTCTAAACCTCTCGATAATTTTCCTTCAAGAGTATCAAATTGCATTCCTAAGTCAATAAGATCTTTAATTCTTTCGGGTCCTTCGTTAACAAGAATGTTAACAGGAGAAAAATCACACAAACCACGTCCAGCCTCAAAAGTATCTTTTAGATGCAAATCTGGTGAGTCATCAGAATTTGTTACGGCTGCAATACCTCCCTGCGCGTAGTAGGAATTACTGATATTAAGGTCAGCTTTAGTTACAAGAACTACGCGACCCAAATTAGCAGCATAGTTGGCAGCATAAAGACCTGCTAATCCACTACCAATAATCAAAAAATCAAACTCTTTTTCTGTAAACATTTTTTAGGAAATCATTTTTTATTCCGTTCGAATCAAGACTCTTTAATCCTGCTGCGAAAATAGGACTTTTTAACGGTTTAGTTCACAAAAAAATAAGCTAAAATTAAGATTGAAGCCTGCTTTCATTATAAAAAGATGATGTTTTTGCGATTCGACAGTGGGAATTATAAGAGCAGTTTAGACGCATTCTAATGAAAAGACGCATTAAGTGTTTGTTTTAATTTATTTGTAATAAATTTTAAGTAAACTAGTTATTGGAGGTTATGTGTGATGTTAATGTGTTGTGTGTTGATAGGCAGGTGGTTGTAGTTTTTGCTTAGTTGTGTTGGTTTTGAATTTAATATTCGCAGACTTAAATTCCTTTTGCAATTTGAGTAAAAGATGTAGATTTGCAGCCATTATCAAATTAAATTTACTGTGATAGAAGAATCCTATAATAAGATTAAAACGTGGTATGATGCTTACGTTTCAGAGTTTTCTAGTGAGGACAACGAAATACAGATCAATATCGACCTAATAAAGGAACATACCTCTAAGGTGCTAGAAAATGTTAATGAATTAGCATTTAGCATAGATCTTGATGAGTCAGACTTGTTAATCCTTCAATCTGCGGCACTTCTACATGATATTGGAAGGTTTGAGCAGTTGGTGAAGAATGGTACCTATGCTGATAATGATGATTCCAATCACATTCAAATTGGCTTGAATGTGATTGAAGAGCAGGAGGTCTTGGAGCATTTGGAAGAGGTTGAAAAAGGATTGATTGTGGATTGTGTGAAAATGCATGATCTAAACGAGCTTCCTAAAAAAATAGAAAATAATTCAATGGCCATAATAAATTTGCTACGTGATGCAGATCGAATTGATGTTCTAAGAATTGTTTCAGATTACTACACACATAAAAAGGTTTATCCGAATAGGCACTTGGATATGGAACTCAGGGATGTGCCAGGTATTGAGAAAAAGATTTTCAAAGCAATTATGGCAGAGAAAGTCTCTAAACGTGAAGATGTAGTTAGTTTGAATGATTTGAAATTATTCCAAATGTCCTGGGTTTTTGATTTAAAACATAAGAGGAGTTTTAAAGTTGTTAGTGAAAACAGTTATATAAAAGCTATTTTTGAAACACTACCAAAGAATGATGAAGTTATTGATATGTACCGAAATATGAAAATATTTATGGAAAATCAATTGTAAAGCTCAATCAACATATCAATATTATTTATGTAGACTCGTTACAAATAGCGAGTCTTTTTTTATATCTTTGTTTTAGTAGGAAAGCTGTAGTAGGTATTTATAACAATCAACTAATAGCTTTAAAATAGACAAATGTAGTTATTGATAATAAAGAATTATATGAGAGATATTGTTTGCAACTGTCAAATGGTTGATAGAGATACTATAGATAAGGCGATTCATGATAAACACGCTACAACAATTGAAGAAATTCGTAGATATACAGGTGCCAATACGGGTTGTGGAAAGTGTGGAAGTTATATTAATTCAATCTTAGATTCGGAAGTACCTAAGGTTGCTGCAAAGAAGCCTGCAGCTCCAAGTCGATTTAAACTGTGGTAAGTTTAGATTTTAATTAACGAGAAATTTTTAAACGCCTTTATGCAAGGGCGTTTTTTTATACGTTCAATTTGTACGAAACGTGTACAAAAGAAAAACGCTACCCAAATCAGGTAGCGTTTCTTATATCCAAATGTTTGCTTTCAATTATTCGCGCTCGGCAAGAAATTTTTCAGCATCCATAGCAGCCATGCAACCTGAACCTGCTGAGGTAACAGCTTGACGATAAACAGAGTCTTTTAGATCACCACAAGCAAATACACCAGGAACGTTAGTTCTTGTTGAATCTGGCTCAGTAATAACATAACCACTATCATCAGTAGTGATAAATTGCTTAAAGAAATCTGAGTTTGGAGTATGACCAATTGCTAAGAAGAAACCATCAATATTGATTGTTACTTCCTGCTCGTCATCTTCACCAAGTCGCTTGATTAAAGTAGCACCTTCAACAACACCATCTCCAGTAATCTCTTTTGTATTGTGCTCATACAAAACTTCAATGTTTTCCGTACGGTTAACACGATCTTGCATTGCCTTTGATGCACGTAGGAATGGCTTACGAACAATTAAATAAACCTTATTACAAAGGCCAGCTAAATATGTAGCTTCTTCAGCAGCAGTATCACCACCACCAACTACAGCAACATCCTTATTACGGTAAAAGAAACCATCACAAGTTGCACAGGCAGAAACTCCTGATCCAGCATACTTAGATTCTGATTCTAATCCTAAATATTTGGCAGTAGCACCAGTTCCTAAAATAACTGATTCAGCTTCTATTGTTTTGTTACCATCAACGATCACCTTATGAGGGTAAGAAGAAAAGTCTACAGAAGTGACAATCCCCCAGCGGCAATCTGTACCGAAACGTTCAGCTTGCTTTTTAAGATCTGCCATCATTTCAGTTCCAGTAACACCTTCAGCATATCCAGGGAAGTTGTCAATCTCAGTTGTTGTCGTTAGCTGACCACCAGGTTGTAATCCTTCAATTACAACTGGGCTAAGGTTAGCACGTGCAGCGTAAATGGCAGCTGTGTATCCTGCAGGACCTGATCCAACGATTAGACATTTTACTTTTTCAATATCACCTTCAGGCGTAGTCGATTTTTTTTCCTCTAAGTTCATAGGCTTAAAAAGATCCATTTTATGTTTTTTTGTTCTAATTCTAAATAGTTTTGAGTCAACAAATCTATAAAATATCTATTTAAGTTTTGGTGTTCAGTGTCTTAAAAAGCCTTATTTATCAATAAGAAGTGTAGTGTAGTTTTGAACTGAGGTGTTTTTATATGATGTTGATTTTAAAATAAGGCTGAGTTTGTTTTCTGACAAGCAAGTTAATTTGCTTGCGTACAATGGATTTAACTTCTGGGTTTGCCTGATTGTGACGCGTATTATGTCCTGTTTTTTGTTTTGGGTTTTTAAGGCTTAATGCTTTTTTTAGATTCATTTCTAAATAAGAATGCATGGTTTAATAAGGCAAGTAATTTTCAAATTGATATAAGGTGATCGTTTTCTTTTTATACTAGTAGGATTAGTATTTATACTTGTATATGTATTTAGTAAACATCTTCTTGCCATTGTTTCTTCATTTTCAGTTCATTTATTAAATCATTTGCTTCTTGTATTGAGAGTTGTCCTTCTTTGCAGAAAATACCTAGGAGCGACTCCCTAACGCCTTTAGCCATGGTTCGTTTGCTGCCACATAAATAAATGACTGCTTTTCTGTTTATAAGCCAGTCGTAGATATCATGTCCATATTCTATAATTTTGTCTTGAACGTATATCTTGTCTTTTTGATCTTGCGAGAAAGCTGTGTCAAGGCGGGTGAGAATGCCTCTTTCTTTAAAATCTAAAATTTCCTCTTTGTATAGATAATTTGACTTAAAGCTTCTTTCACCAAAAATGAGCCAGTTGTCTCCTTTTGCTTGGCAGTGATCCCTTTCTTGTAAAAAAGCTCTATAAGGAGCAATACCAGTTCCATTTCCAATCATGATGATTGGGGTGTCTTTATTTTCGGGAAGTCGAAAACTAATATTTTCTTCAAGGTAGATGGGCATGCTTTCTCCGCTATCGATACGATCGGAAAGAAAGGAAGAGCTAACTCCAATGTATTGACGTTTGTGTAGAGAATACTTCATTAGTCTAAGTGTCAAGTGCACCTCGTTGGGATATTTTAAACAGCTGGAAGCCACTGAGTATAAGCGAGGTTTTAAAGGTCTGAGTATCGAAAGAAACTGTTCATGGTTTAACTGTGAAGGGAAGTCGGTTACGAGGTCCAGTATATCATGCCTTTCACAGTACTGTTCCAATTCGGTTTGATTCGAAATAAGTTGTTCAAGTTTGTCATTTTTAATTAACTCGGCATATTTTTTTATAACAAGTGGGGTTATTAAGGTCAGTTCAAGATCTTCTATTAGCACCTGCTTTAATAATCGAATACGCCCTTTTTCTCCTATTGAGTATGTGCCATCATACTTAAGTTGTTTAAGAAGTTTATCTACTAAAAACCGTGAATTGTGACAAGGGATTCCTATTGAATCTCCTGGCAGATAGGATAATTTTAAATTTTCACTGGAAAGTGATATGTGAAACGTTTTTTTGTCAGAATCAGGATGCGTTAATAAATATTTATCCTTCACAATAACTTGAAAAGTATCTTCATCAGTTGAATTGGAGTGGAAGTTGAAAGAGAATAATTTATCTTGAGCTTTTTTTGTAGGGCGTAATAAATTCGAAAATGTATTTACAGCCATCTCAATCCATTCCTTAGCATTTTTCTCATAATCAACATCACATTCTACTAGCGGAAAAATTGATTGTGCTCCAAGTTCTTTTAATTGTTTCTCAAAATCCTTACCCGTTTTGCAATAGTCTTTATAACTACTGTCACCCAAGGCAAGTACACTAAATTTTAATTTATTCAGAGATGCTTTATGGGTATGATGTAGGTAATTGTAGAATTTTTGGGCAACTGCAGGAGGATCACCTTCTCCGTGTGTACTTACAACAAGTAAGAGATTTTTGATATTCGCCATGATGGAAACATTCATGGTTTTCATATCCAACAGACAGGTATCCAGTCCAAGGTGATTCGCATATTTTTCGGCTAATTGCGCTGCAGATTTTGAATTTCCTGTACGGCTACCATAAATAATATGAAGACATTTATTAAAATCTATTCCATTGCTCGGTTTTATCTTTTTTTCCATAGATATGATGTACCTAAACTTTTGTGAAACTTAGAATATTTAAATGAGTTTGTTAAAGTGCAAGTTCCTCGAGTTGGTCAATCCAAGTAGCAGTTGGATTAAATGCTCTGAAAAATGGCTTGTAAGTCTGATTAAAATCACGGTGGCGAATATATTGCAGCATAAAATAATCCTTACCATCTAAGGGATTTTCGACAATACCCATAATTTGAACTTTACCTTTAGAGGCTGACATAACAGGAGCGGTAACTGTTTTAGCTAAACTTCCAGTAAGCTTAATCGCTCGGTTATACATTCGGTAGATATCTGCTAAGGGAATATTAAAATATTCGAACGGACCTGTTTCACGTTCTATAAACATGTAGTAAGGTATGAGTCCAAGATTGACTTGTTTTTTCCACATTTTAGCCCAAATTTCACTACTGTTGTTAATGTGATTAAGAACAGGGGCTTGCGTGCGAATTTCTGCACCAGTTTGTCGAATATTCAAAATGGCTTCCTGAACAATGAGATTGTCCAATTCCACAGGGTGGTTAAAGTGAGCCATAAAAGATAAATGCAGACCATTAGCTGTTATTTTTCTAAAGACATTCAACATGCTTTCCGCCTCATCACTAAATTGAGGTAGAAATGCAAACGGCCAATAACTAAGCGATTTTGTTCCAAAGCGAATCGTCTGTAAATGGGCTGGTTTTCTTTCGATGATTCGATCAATATAGGAAGCTAGTGTTTCAGGACTCATAATCATAGGATCACCACCTGTAAATAGGATCTCGTGAACCTCTTTATTATCCTCTATATAATCAATAACCTTGTCGATTTCGCGCATTGAGAACTGAAGGTCTAGTTCCTTTACGAATTGAGGCCAACGAAAGCAAAAAGTACAGTGTGCGTGACACGACTGACCTTGCGTAGGAAAGAAGAGAACAATATCGCGGTATTTGTGTTGAACACCATTAAGTGTTTCACCATTGAGCTTTGGCACGTTAGTCATTTGTTGCGCAGGATGTGGATTCAACTCCATTCGAATGGCATTAATTACGCGATACAATTCATGTTTAGGCCATTTTTTTTTCACGGCGTTTTCTACCCGGCTGTATTGGTCGGGAGAAAGCATGTTTCGATTAGGAAAGTTGAGAATATAGATTGGATCATTCTCATAGTTTTCCCAATCGATTAGGTAATCGACCACATAATTATTGGTTTTGAATGGTATAACTTTAGATACAATTTCAATTTCTTCCTTAACTTTTTCAGGTAAGTATCTGATATATTCTATTTTTCTAAAGTTGGTGGCATTATAGGTTATAAATCGCATCTTATCTCTAAATTATTTAAAATGAATGGCCTCGGTCTATGGGTTGAGACGATTCAAAATACAAATAAAACAATTGAATTACAATTAATTTAGATTTATTAAACATAGTTATGCGCTCATTAGTAGTGTAATAAAGGGGGGCTTTTTATAATTAAGTTAAAAAATCTGATCAGAACGTTTAAATGTCATTTAGTTTTGATAAATTATGATTTTAAGATGTTTAAATTTATTTAGAAATTAATTCTCATGATTATAGCAGTTGATTTTGACGGTACAATTGTGGAGCACAAATATCCTGAATTAGGTGATGAAATACCTTTTGCTATTGAAACCTTAAAATTATTGCAAAAAGAAGGTCATCAATTAATCTTATGGACATATCGTTCAGGAAAAGAATTAGATGAGGCTGTTGAATATTGCAGGAATTTAGGTTTAGAATTTTATGCTATCAATAAAAGTTATCCCGAAGAAATATTCGATAATAGTGTAAGTCGTAAAGTTAATGCCGATATTTTCATTGATGATCGAAATATAGGTGGCCTCAAGGATTGGGGGAAAATCTACATGCAGATTGTGGGCGTCGATGAGAGAACATATATGAGTATGCTTGATGATAGAAAAGATGATATTGTAACTAGGCTAAGGAACTATTTTTCATGGTAATTTAGAGGTCGTGTCTAGTTAAATAAAATCAATTGATAATTGTACTGATAACTGAAGATTTCAGGTATCCTATTCTTGGATCGTAATTTGTGAGAAATCGATGGTTTTTGTGAGTGTAATAAGGAAAATTATAAAGCTGGTAACTTGTTTTAAACATTTGCCTAAGAGTGTTCTATAGTAGCTGTACTGACGTCTTTTATTTGAGTTACTGATTTAAACTTTTTTTAACTTGATATTCCCTTTATCCATATTTAAAATTTATATTTTCAGCCTATGGTCGATTATAGGAATTGATTAAAGAGATGTTCATTAGATAGAGTTTTATTATGGAGGAAATGAGAGTGTTGATTGAAAAGCTTATTGGTGAAAAAATAACTGATAAGCTTTGGTTGAAAGTACAAGATTTATTTAATGAGCAAGTATTTAAAAAAGGTGAACTTTTTGCAGAGGAAGGTACAAAGCCAAGAAATGTTGCCTTTGTAGTCGAAGGTGTTTTCATGATGTCGACAATGAATGCGAAAGGAAAAGAGTTTGTTAAGCGATTTGCTACGGCTAAGACTTTTCTTGCCCCATATGTTTCAATAGTTTCTAAAAAAGAGAATAAGGTTAAGATAAAAGCCTTGACTGAAAGCCGACTCTATGTTGGAAATTTCGATCGGATAGAAGATCTTGCCAAAACTAATATTCAAATAGAAAGATTGCTTAGAAAGATTGCTGAATATTTCTTTATAAAAAGATCGGAGGGAGAGAGTCAATTTGCTCTTTATGAGGCAGAACAGCGCTATCAAATTTTCCTGGATAATCACAAAGAGATTCAGTCTATTGTTCCTCAGTATCTTATTGCATCTTTCTTAGGTGTGTCTCCAACTCAATTAAGTAGAATCAGAGCAAAAATTAAGAAGTAAATTCATTTCTTTACATATGTAAATAAAAAAGGAGAAGAAGTTTATTTGCTTAGTGGCATCATTAAAAATATGCCATTATGAATAGATTCTTAGTTATCCTAACACTTAGTTTAGGAATATTTGCAAGTACAGCTAAAACACAAAATTTAGGGCAGAATGTTAGAGGGACTGTTGTCGATAAACAATCACAATATCCCATTATTGGAGCCACAGTTTTTATTAAAGGGAGTAATCCATTAAAGGGTACTGTTACCGATGTGGATGGGAATTTTTTCTTATCCGATGTTGAGGTGGGAAGAATAACAATTCAGCTTAGTTTTATAGGATACAAACCTGCTGTATTGCCCAATTTGATTCTGAATTCAGCTAAAGAATTAGTTGTTTCTATTGCCTTAGAGGAGAGTATCAATTCCTTGGGTGAAGTTGTTGTAAAGCCTGAATTTAACAGGCAAGAAGCAATTAATAAGATTGCAACAGTTAGTGCACGAGCTATTACAGTTAAAGATATTGGTCGTTATGCGGGTTCGTTTCAAGATCCAGCCAGAATGGCTCAAAATTATGCAGGTGTTTCGGGGAGTAGCGATGATAGAAACGATATTATTATTCGAGGAAATTCACCCTTAGGAGTTCTTTGGAAAATGGAAGGACTCAATATTCCAAGTCCCAATCATTTTTCAGCTTTAGGAACTACGGGAGGTGCCATTAGTATGTTAAATTCTAATACTTTATCGAATTCTGATTTTTTTACTGGAGCATGGAGTGCTGATTACGGAAATGCTACCGCAGGAGTTTTTGATCTGCAAATGCGAAATGGAAACTCCAACAAGAGAGAATATACTGGTCAGGTCGGATTAAATGGTTTTGAGTTAGGTTTGGAAGGTCCTTTTAAAAAAGGAGGAAATGCGTCATACCTTTTAAATTACAGGTATTCTACACTGGGAGTGATGAAAGATGTTGGAATTGAATTTGGCTCTGGTTTTGCTGTTCCTGAATATCAGGATCTTAATTTTAAATTGAATTTTCCTTCTTCGAAAAGAGGAAGCATTTCGGTGTGGGGAATGGGAGGAACAAGTAAAATAAATATGGAAGCATCTGAAGAGGATAGTGAGGATTTGTATTCAAATGGAGATGAAGACGTGGTATTTGGTTCAGATACCTGGATGCTAGGGGCAACACACAAATATTTTTTCAATGAAAAAACTTTTTCCCGATTATCTATTGGACTAACACATACGAATAGTTCAGGTGATATTTATGATGTCAATTTCGATAAGAATATAAGAAGTAAATCAACCGAGTTTGATCGAAAGCAAACAAAACTTTCCGCAAATTTTAAATTCAATAAAAAGCTAAGTGCAAAAAATATGCTGACGGCTGGTGTCGAATTCGATCATTTTATGTCGGATATTTACGATAAAGATTTTGAATATTTTTCGGATGATTTTGAATTGATATCAGACAATAAAGGAAATGCCTCTTTATTACAATCCTATTTTAATTGGCAGCATAAATTTAGCGACAAATTAGTCCTTAATACAGGTTTACATTACCAATATTTCAGCTTAAGTAAATCTACAGCAATTGAACCTCGTGCGGGTATTAAATACGCATTAAACAATTTTCATTCATTTAGTCTAGGTTTGGGTTTACACAGTCAGTTGCAGCCTTTGCCTATTTACTTTGTAGAAAATAAAAAGGAGAATGGAGTTGTCGATTTGCCTAATAAAGAATTGGATTTCACGAAGGCATTTCACGGTGTTTTATCTCATACATGGCTTATATCAAAAGATTTACAGTTGAAAACAGAATGGTATTACCAAAATTTATACAATGTGCCTATTGAGCAAAAAAGTTCTGCATTTTCGATGCTAAATGAAGGTGCAGGTTTTGACTTGATGACGAATCATGGCTTTGAAAACAAAGGAAAAGGATACAATTATGGTATGGATGTGACTTTCGAAAAATCATTTAATAATTCCTATTACTTTTTACTAACCACCTCGCTGTTCGATTCGAAATATAAAGGGAGTGATGGTGTAAAACGCAACACCGCATTCAATTCCAACTTTGTTATGAATTCTTTGGTAGGAAAGGAATTTACATTTGAAAATGGAAATACCTTTGGTATCGATATGAAACTGCTTTATTCAGGAGGAAAACGCTATACCCCAATTGATTTAGAACAGTCTATACTGAAAAAAGAAGAGGTTTTAGTCGAATCACAAACTTTTGCAAAGCAATACGATTCATTTTTTAAGTTAGATCTAAAATTTTCATATAAAATAAACAGACCCAAAGTGTCGCATTTATTCGAGTTAGATATTCAGAATTTGACTAACGAAGAGAATATTTTCACACAAGAATATAATGTTAATAAAGAGAAGGTTACGACGAGCTTTCAAAGAGGATTATTTCCTATGGCTTTATATCGAATCTACTTTTAATATTAACTGATTAATGCCAGTAAGTTGTGAATTTGTTTTGGAACTTACTGGCCTTATTTAGTATCAAGGTCATTCTTTAATTGATAGAATTAAATGAGAGTGTTTTTTCTGCTTATTTTTGTGTCCGAATTGAACGATTTAGATGTTGCATTTGTTTCATCTGATGAAAAGCTTAGCTCTTTACTTACGCAGTATGTTTGGTTTCGTATGTCGTTTTTTTTATCAGATTAAGTGTTTTTACTTTACTCCATCGTTTAGACCATTGAATAATAGGTTGTTCTACGTAGGTTAATGAGAGGTGAGCCAATCCAATGCTGATTCCAAACACCATGAGATAAAAACAGGAAATATACAGTCCGAAGTTCCCGAAAAGGAATTCGGTTTTGCTAAAGAAAAAGGATACCAGATAAATCACAAACATATGAATCATATAAATACCATAAGTTCTTTGTCCTATCCAATCAAAAAATGAATTATCTAGTTTAATAATATTTCTAGGGTTGGCTGCGACATTAATAATTAACCACCCGTAGAGTAAAGATAGTGGTAAGGTTATGGTCGCTTTAATAAATTTGCTATCGGTATTAAAACCATACCAAGCGATTAAGGATAAGAATAAAAGAGCTTGTATCCATTTTTTAGAGAAAATCCATAAGCTTAAAAGTTTTTCTTTTTTGTAATAAAGGTAATAGCCTAAAAGGGCTCCAATGGACATGAAGTGGAGACGAAGCGTATGCACAAAAGCTTGCATTTGCTCACTCAAGCCAAATAAATTATATGCGTTTCCAATGCTCATAAATACAGATGCAATTGTGATTAGAATAAGAAAAGGAATTAGATATTTGAAGCGGTATTTCATAAAGGGAATCAAGATCCAATAAAATTGCTCTTGAGCGCCTATAGACCAGGAAACGTGCAAAGCACCTCCCACATGATACATGGAGTTCATAAGATTTGGCAAAAATATTAGATAGAGAACTATGGCCAGATTGAGCTTGTAATCTGTATGAGATTCCAAACCTATTTGTGGTACGATAAACCAATAAAAAAGCAGACCGAATGTTACAACGAGGTAATAAATTGGAGCAAGGCGGTAAAAGCGATTGCTAAAGAATTTACGCATGTTTATATCGCCACTCTTCTCATATTCGCCAATACGAATATAAGTGATTAGGAAGCCACTAAGCGTAAAGAAGAAGGAAACCGCCCCTTTATATAAAAATGCCATATCGGGTAAACGAGGCAAGTTCATAATGGTTTGATTATTTTGAGTATGCATGGCAATAATAAAAAATGCCGCCATAAATCTTAAGGTATTAAGTCCGTATAGGTAGTTGGTCTTTTTCATTTTGCTTTAAATTTTTTGAAAAAAAGATTCGCTTTTAATTTTTCTTGTTGATTTAGCTTGGGATTATAATGTTGAAC
>Ga0209272_10000218_pt1 | contig 60036 bp, 43 predicted proteins | sample tdDd002_FD_187125 | JGI IMG/M metagenome (GOLD analysis project Ga0209272, IMG submission 187125) | Marine sediment microbial communities from the Atlantic coast under amendment with organic carbon and nitrate - tdDd00.2 (SPAdes)... | ecosystem: Environmental > Aquatic > Marine > Coastal >...
CCACCTCTTCCCATCCCGAACAGAGAAGTTAAGCCCATTAGCGCCGATGGTACTGCCGAAAGGTGGGAGAGTAGGTCGATGCCAACTTTTAAGCGTCTTATTCCATTAGGAGTAAGACGCTTTTTTTATGCCTTAAACTCTGGGAAAGCAATTATAAATTGTTGCTCCCGCAGATATCGCTGATGACCGCAGATGCTACTTAATTAGGGTTTGAATATCACAAAAGGAAAAGCTTCATACTCGTGATTAGAGGTCATGCATTGAGAAGATCTACACTAGTGTTAAGTAAATTATCTGGCCATTCTAATTACTCATCACTCATTGTTAATTGATAATTGTAAATCTGTTTTCCCGGAGATCACGCTGATTATCGCAGATGCTACTTTATTGGGGTTTGAATATCACAAAAGGGAAACTTCTTTATATATCATTAATCGATAATTACTCATTGAAAATTGATTTCTCGCAGACGACGCTAATCAGCGCAGATGCTGCTTAATTAGGCTTTGAATATCACCAAAGGGAAACTTCTTCATATTTCATTAATCTATAATTACTCATTGTAAGTTATTTTTCCTGCAGATGACGCTGATCAGCGCTGACATTCTAAATGGGGGTCAATCTGTTCTATATTTCAGTCAATTGCTTTTTATAATGGGATTCATCTTTCTTTTTCTTAATTAATGGAAATTAAAATCCTTTGACATAAGCATTTTGGCTTTATTAACTTATTTTTGTTTTTAATCTTTATAATTTTGTAGATCATTATCAAAACATATCGAATTGAAAGCATTATCAAATAAAATTCTTATTGGAATAGCCATTATAGGCTTAGTTTATTCATGTGCAAATATGGGTTATCCAACTGGTGGCCCTAAGGATGAAACACCTCCTGAGGTGACTGAATCAAATCCACCTAACTTTTCTACTGAAGTTAAGGGTGGTAAAGTGAATATCTTCTTCAATGAATTTGTACAGTTAAAGGATATTAATGAGAAATTTGTTGTTTCTCCACCTCTTGATAGAAAACCTACTGTAAATTTACGTGGACGATCAATTTATGTTGACATGGGGGATAGTTTAAAACCCAACACAACTTACACTCTGGATTTTGCTGATGGTATTGCGGATAATAATGAAGGTAATCCTTTGGGTAATTTTCAGTACGTATTTTCTACAGGAAATGAGCTAGATTCTTTAAGCATCCAAGGACACGCTGTGGATGGCTTTACTAATTTGCCAGTTGAGAAGGTGCAGATTTTTGCCTATGCCAATCATCAAGACTCATTACCCTTAACAACAATACCTGACTATGTTGCGCAAACTGATTCTGCTGGTCATTTTAAATTGAATAATTTGAAAGCTGGGACCTATAAGTTGTTTGCACTGGTTGATGGTAATCGCGATTATAAGTATAATGGCCCTGGTGAGATTATTGGTTTCCTAGACACTCTATTAACTCCGACAGCTGAACTTTTCGAAAAGATGGATAGTATTGCTCCAGATTCTATGGCTTTAAGAACTTATACGGCCTTTAGTCCTGCTGATATTCATATTAATTTATTTGAAGAGGAGAATCCTTTATTATACTTAACGGATTTTAAACGTCCTCGTCGTGAAAAATTGGATTTTGTCTTCTCTTTTAAGAGAAATGATGATCTCAATATTAAGTTTCTTGAAGTGGATAGTGAAGATTCAAGTTTTTTAATTGAAAGTAATAGTAGACGAGATACATTGTCTTATTGGATTGCTGATTCCAATATCTACAAACGTGATACATTAACAGCTGTATTGAACTATTTGAAGACGGATTCCTTGAATCAACTTGTAAGTTATAGTGATACTTTGAAGTTAAATTTTAAAGACCCTAAAAAAGCAAAACAGACTAAGAAACAAAAAAAGAAAGCAAAAATTAAGAAGCCTGTTTATTCTTTCAAATCTACTGCAAAATCATCTCAACATTTGAATAAGGATATCGAATTTGAATTCAATGAACCATTGGACGCATTTAAACTTGATAGCATGCATTTTGTTAAAATGGTAGATACGCTAGAGGTTTCCGTACCTTTTACTTTCGTTAAGGATAGTGCCCTATTGCGTACTTATCGCATGAATGTAAAATGGGAATCGGAGACGGAATATCGTATGGATTTTGATTCAACTGCATTTAGAAATATTTATGGTGTGGAAAGTGATGCATATACTATGAAATTCACAACTAAGGAAGTTGAGTTTTATGGTAAAATTATTTTGAAAGTGGATCAAGTTGAGGAGCCACTATTGGTACAGATTCTTGAAAATAATAAGAATGAAACGCTTATTCAGACCAAGAAAATTTATTCTGACCAGACGATTACATTTGACTATCTGGAACCCAAAACTTATATTATAAAAGTTATTGAAGATTGGAATGACAACGGAAGTTGGGATACGGGTAATTATAATTTAAAGCTGCAGCCTGAAACCGTTCATTATTTCCGTAAAGAGATAAAAGTTCGTTCTAATTGGGATGTTGAAGAGAATATTGTTTTACCTCACGATCATTAAAAATAAAGTTATGTCAGCATTATTAGAATTTGCAATATTTCCTACTGATAAAGGAGATAGCGTTAGTCAATATGTTAGTCAAGTCATTGAAATGATCCGCGAAAGCGGTGTTGACTATCAGTTAACGGCTATGGGTACATTAATTGAAACGGATACACTTCCTGAAGCCTTGGATGTTGTTAATCGAGCTTATGCTATTTTAGAGCCACATTCAGATCGTGTTTATTCGACTATGACTGTCGATATTCAGAAAAATAAACACAATCGACTTAAGTCAAAGGTGAGTGCAATTGAAAATAAAATAGGCAAGGTCAATCTTTAATATTACAGACTTGAAATATACGTTTCTCTTTCTTTTATTGCTTTGTTCAATTGGACAGTTAAAATCTCAGGAAAAATCGGAAATTACTAATTTTGCTTTTCAATCAGGTGAGAAGCTGACTTATCGTGGCTATTATAACTGGGGCTTTATATGGGTTGCCGCTGGAGAAGTCAAGCTAGAAGTTAGCGAAGAAAACTATTCGGATAAGTTAACTTATAAATTAGAAGCTCAAGGAAAGACCTTAAAAGCCTTTGATTGGTTCTTTAAGTTACGTGACACGATTTCATGTTATGTGGATACGACAAGCTTAAAACCCTTTTATTTCGATAGAAAAACGAACGAGTCAAATTATATAGCGCGCCATCAATATTGGTTCGACTATGATAAGAGCTGTGTCTATTCAAAAATTAAGAAACAAGATAAACCTATTGCCTTAGATACTTTGGATAATAAGCATATTAGCTCGGATATTGTGTCGGTGGCTTATTATGCGCGTAATCTTGATTTTTCTAAGTATAAAAAGAAGGAGAAGATTCCTTTGCGTATGTTAATTGATAATGAGATTCACAACCTTTATATTCGATATAGGGGAATTGAAAAGGTGAAACTCAAAAATGGCGATGTTTATGAGTGTTTAAAATTTTCTCCCATGTTGGTTAAAGGCCACCTTTTTCAGGGGGGAGAAGATATGACCATTTGGGTGAGTAACGATAAGAACAGAGTTCCTATTATGGTTGAAGCAAAAGTCTTGATAGGTAGTGTAAAAGGCCTTCTGGATTCTTATGAAGGCCTTAGATCAACGCGGAATTCTCTATTTAAAACGAAATCAGGTAAACTAGATATTGAATAATTCTCTTAATCAATTTTAATCTCTAGTAATTTTGGCCAGCGTTTTCCAGTAACAAACAGACGATTGTTTATAGAATCGTAAGCAATACCATTAAGAACATCGTCACCTTCAATCAGTTTTCTTTTCTCAGAAGGACTTAGAATATCTTCCAAATCTAAACTACTTTCCACCTGACCTGTCGAAGGATTAATAACAACAATTGTATCAGTTAACCACACATTAGCATATATTTTACCATTAATATATTCCAATTCATTTAATGTATCGACTTTGCCTTTTTCGTTGTAAACTTCAATTTCTCCTATTTTACTATAACTTATTGGATCCACAAGGGTCAGTTTGTTACTGCCATCAGAGATCACTAATTGGTTATTCATGGTTGTAATTCCCCATCCTTCTCCATTTGCAGTTGGCGGTCTGAAAAAATCTTTCTGCGAGAAATCTTCAGCATTTATAACAAAGGCTTTTTGTGATCGCCATGTGAGTTGAATGATATTTCCTTTAAAATAGGTGATTCCTTCTCCAAAGTATTTGGTTTCTAATTTTCGATCGAAAACACTGACTCCACTTTTCAATTCAACTTTTCGAAGTGTTGATTCTCCGTGTTGACCCGTGCCTTCAAATAAATAGCCATCGTGATAAAATAAACCTTGTGTATATGACTTTTTATCGTGAGGAAAAGTATTGACAATTTTGTAGCTTAATTCTCTTGGGGCAAGATTAGATTTTAAGTTGTAATAAGAAGAGATGTTACCAATTTTACCATCATTGTGATAAGCCATGAGCTTAAATCGATGTTTCCCCATTGTTTTTTCATTGGCAATGTGTGAAAATGTCCAGGGCTTTTTATAAATCGTTTGACTTAGTTTACCATCAACAATTAGCTCTAGGGAGTCTATAGACTTAGAATTTTTTCTTTTTTTTATCTCAATATCAATTGTATCTCCTTGAGTAAAAACTTTAGCTCTTTGCGGCTGCTTTAATTTTAAACTACGAATAAATTCGATAATCTTTTCTTGAGGTTCATTTGAGCTTTTTGTTATGCTTTTGTGAGCTCCATTGCCGTTACATGAACCTAGAATTGCTAGACTAGCAAGAATTATAAGAGATTGAATTTTCATATTTTGAGTACGAGATGATTTATAGATAAGACGTGAATTAAGAAATTCAACCATCAAAGTTAAAATAATGAGTTTGATTTAACAATTGAATAAAAAAAAGCTGCTCAAATTAATCGAGCAGCTTTTGAATTATTTATTGATTTCCCATTCGGAACCATCTTTTGTATCCTTTATGGCAATACCATAACTGTTCAATTCATCGCGAATTTTATCAGCGGTTGCCCAATCTTTATTTTGCTTGGCTTCGTTTCGAGTTGTAAGCAATAATGAAATTAGTTTATCAAGAATTTCATTGGCTCCACCTTCAGCTTCTTTTTCATCTTTCAAGCCTAAAACATCGTAAACCAATTCATGATAAAGTTTTTTAAGCAAGTCTAATTGTTCAGATGTGATTTGCTCTTTACCTGCAGCCAATGAATTAATCATCTTAACGCCGTCAAAAAGATGTGCGATAAGAATTGGTGTGTTGATATCGTCGTTTAAAGCGGCGTAAGCTTTAGTCTTTAAGTCTTCAATATTAACTGTAGACTCGTTCCCAGCTTTTATTTTATCAAGAGTTGCAACGGCAGTCATTAATCGATTAAATCCTTTTTCTGCAGCTTTAAGTGCATCATTTGAAAAATCAAGTGGACTGCGGTAATGCGCTTGTAGAATAAAGAAACGAATCGTCATAGGACTATATGCTTGTTCCAAAACGTCGTTATCACCAGCAAATAGTTGATCAAGCGTAATGAAATTACCCAATGATTTTCCCATTTTCTGGCCATTGATGGTGATCATGTTGTTGTGCATCCAATAACGAACAGCTTCGTGACCATGTGCTCCCGTTGATTGCGCAATTTCACATTCGTGATGTGGGAATTGTAAATCGAGTCCACCACCATGAATATCGAATTCTGAGCCCAAATATTTTTGGCTCATTGCAGAACATTCAAGATGCCATCCTGGGAAACCATCGCTCCATTTTGATGGCCAACGCATGATGTGCTCAGGGTTCGCTTTCTTCCAAAGGGCAAAGTCGAAGCTATTTTTCTTTTCAGTTTGACCTTCTAACTCACGTGTATTGGAAATTAAATCTTCTATTTTACGTCCAGAAAGCTTACCGTAATCGTGTTGTTTACTGTATGATTCTACATCGAAATAAACAGAACCATTGCTCTCGTAAGCAAAGCCATTTTTGAATAATTTATCGATGACCTCCATTTGCTCGATGATATGTCCTGAAGCGCGAGGCTCAATGCTCGGTTTAAGAACATTTAAATCATCCATATTTTTGTGGTAGCGATCGGTAAAATACTGAACCACTTCCATAGGTTCCAATTCTTCTAAACGAGCTTTTTGAGCGATTTTATCTTCACCCTCGTCTGCATCGTTAACAAGGTGACCCACATCAGTAATATTACGAACGTAACGTACTTTGTAGCCAGAATGCTTTAAGAATCGGAATAATATATCGAAAGTAATTGCAGGACGAGAGTGACCTAAATGAGCATCACCATAAACAGTAGGACCGCAAACATATAAGCCAACATGTCCTGGGTTAATAGGCGTAAACAGCTCTTTCTTTCGGCTGAGTGTATTGTAAATTTGCAAATTATTTTTCATCCGTTTATGATTTAATATTTTGGTCGGATGTAAGCCGCCCAATTAATCGTTGTCTTTTGTGATAAAACTTTTCTTATGGCTCGTTTCATCGTCATTGTTTTTAAATATCAGCAATTTATACGTGTTGATATACGTCTTAAAATAGTTAAAAAGAATGATCGGTTTCTTTTGGAAGTGTAAAATTAAAAAAAAAATGGCTTCAACGCCTGAATATGAGTAATAATAGTGGAATGAAAATGCCTACAACTACTTATCACTCATCAGCACCTCAAATTTTCTAGTTAACACTTCACCTCTGTCGTCTATTAAAGTGAGGGTATGTTCTCCTATTCCGGTGATTACTTCCTTTTCGTGAATATCAGTGGTGCTGCCCAGATATTTATTATCGATATGCCAATGAATGATGGATTCGGGGATGCTATGAGCCGCTTGAAAAATAGAACGTTCCAGCAAGCCTCCAAAATTCTTAGGAATAAATAGTCGTGTGTTATTTTTAGGATAAATCAGATCGATGTTCTCATCAGACAGACTCATGCAGCCCTCTAAATAGGGTGGACGCGATTGGTATAAGGGATTTTTTCTCTGATAATACCATTCCATTGCTGGAGGTAAAACCAAATACGACTTCTGTACCATATTGCTCACTCGGTAACAATCGGCATTGACTCTATACTGGCCTGTTTTATCGAGGTTAATTTTTTTGCAGTAGGGACATGCATCTGTTCGTTCTCCAGAAGTGGCAATATCTAAACTGTCTATTTCGCTGCAATTGAATGAGGCTTTGTAGCCACTCTTTTTACAAACAGCTGCCTTAATCATGTCATCGTAGGGTTTGTCGAACCAAGTGCTAGCAGGGAGCGATTTGTAAATATCAAATAAAATTGGCGTGGCTGTTGCACCACCTGTTAAGCCAGGGCGACCTTCGCCATCGGCGTTACCCACCCAAACAGCAACCACATATTCGGGTGTAATACCAACCGACCAGGCATCGCGATGACCAAAGCTGGTTCCTGTTTTCCATGCGATTTTTCGCGATGATTTGTACAAATTCCAATTGACCCCATCTACAGGTCTGTCCATTTCGTTTAAAGCTTCGAAGCTGTGATAAACAGGAGCGGCACCCATGATATCGTTAAAGGATTTATTTTTTACGCTGTAAGAAAATGAGGATTTATAGGAAGCAGGAAAGTACAAATCTCTTGAATACTCTGAACTGCCATCCGTATAGAATTGCAACATTCTGCTCAGACTGGCGTAAATACTTCCAAGATCCCACAAACTCACTTCTGCTCCGCCTAATATTAAGCTCAAACCATAATTGTCAGCTGATCGGTTAATACTTGTGAAACCAAGTTTTCTGAGTTTATTTCGAAATTTCTCCACACCATATTCTTGAAGCATTAATACGGCAGGAATATTTAAGGATCTTGCCAATGCATCGCTTGCCTTTACGGCCCCATCGTGCCTTTTGTTAAAATTCTTGGGTGCATAGCCCGATATCTGAGTTGGAATATCGGCCAATAAGGTGTGTGGCAAAAGTTGCGACTCTTTTATCATTAAGGAATAAAGCAGCGGTTTTAGAATACTTCCCGAGCTGCGATTACAAGAAATTAAATCGACCATATGGCCCGAATTGATATCTTGCCCTGGTGTATTTCCCACATAGGAGAGTACTTTTCCTGATTTAACATCGATAACTAAGGCTGCGGCATTCTGAATTTGATTTTCTCTAAGGCGCAAGTAATGTTGCTCTATAATTCGATTGCAGGATTCCTGAATGTTGAGATCGATACTGGTTTGAACCGATTTGCCTTGCTGACCATCGTTTATGGCGCGTGTTAAGAGGTGAGGTGCCAATTGAGGTAAAGCTTTGGGTTTTTGTGGCAGCTCTTCGGCCTTTGCCAATTCACAAGTTAAGGAATCGATAATGTCGTTTTTAGTCAACTTATCGAGTAATCGATTTCGCTTTGATAATAAGGTGCGATGGTTTCTTCCCGGATAAATTAAAGATGGTGCATTGGGAAGCACTGCCAAAGTTGCTGTCTCTCCCCAAGACAATTTACTGGAAGGACGTCCATAATATCGCCAAGAAGCCGTTTCCAAACCCACGACATTACCCCCAAATGGGGCATGCGAGGCGTATAAGTTGAGAATCTCTTTTTTGGAATAGGATAATTCTATCCTTATGGACAGCACAAATTCAATCAATTTCTGATATAAATTCCGTTTTTGTCCATCTCGACTCATACGAATCAGCTGTTGTGTAATGGTACTGCCACCACTCACAATTCGACTCTCAGAAACATTTTGAACCAAGGCTCTACCAATAGAAAGTGGGTTCACACCAGGATGATAATAGAAGTACTGGTCTTCGAAATGAATTAGAGCTTGTTCGTATTTATAGGGAATGCTATCGCTTGCAGGAAATCGCCATTGCCCATCGGGAGCGATTTGTGCTGCCAGCAAATGATCATTTTTATCGAATAGCAAACTTGAATAAGGTGTATTGAATATTGGTTGGGGTAGACTCAACCAAAACCAAATTAGTAAAACAAGAAAACTCCCAAACTTGATTAGGTTTGGAAGTTTTATAAATGACTTTATGGATATGGGTTTCATTAATTGTTTGCTGTGTATAGATACTATTACAAAGATAATCTGCTATGTATAGGAATCAACAAAAACTATACATATGCTCTGACTATATATAGTTTTCTCATATTTCTATGTATTATGATGTTGTGAATTTGTATTACCTATCTATCCTTAGTAGGTAAACGCCACTGGCCATCTGGAGCAATTTGGGCTGCTAGCAAATGATCATTTTTATCGAATAGTAAACTTGAATATGGGGTGTTAAAAATGGGTTGGGGCAGACTTAACCAGAACCAAATTAATAAAACAAGAAAACTCCCAAACTTAATGAGGTTTGGAAGTTTTATAAGTGATTTTAAGTGAATTATTTTTTTCAAATATTTAGTTTTATCCTAATTATACTGTACTATCTAGGTACGGAGAATAATTGTTTATCATTCTTTTCGTTTCTGGAATTTCAATGAGGAGTGGATTTTTAGGATCGCTTGTTTCTTCATTAAAGTGTTCGTCATCCGCAGAGAAAGAACTTATTAATACTGTGTACATTTTATATATAAAACCTCTAAATTTAACTTAGTCTGATACTATCTATTTCGATTTTTATGTAGGCAGCACAGGCTTTTATTATATCAGTATATTTTAGATTTTTCTTTATATTTTTATTCAAATCAAAGAATATTACTGAATAATTATTTTCATCCTCTTCATTAAAATACCAGCCACTACTAGTTCTTTTATTTTCAGACCACTCTTTCCATTGACAAATATATTCAGGAAATTGAATCAGATAATTTTCTAATTCATTTTCTTTAACATTATTATGTATCTCGAAATACCCTGTATCTTGCAGTAAGGCATAAATAGACTTATCATTTTTGAGATTGTAAAATCTTTCAGGGAGACTTACTAAATCACTTATTATATTTTTCATTTATTACTTTATTAGTTGTGTACCATCTTTACTTAGTCTATATCCTTTTTTTAAAAAATACTCCAATTCTTTCCGATAATATCCAGAAACACTATTAAGATTCTTTACAGGATTAGATAGTATAATCTTATCGCCTCGTATAATTGTTCTATTAAGAAATTTTACATTGGCAGCCCATTGTTCTGTTCTGCTCATTTTGTTCCAAATTTCGGTGGGGACATTAAATTTTCTAGCATTTAATTTTGCTGCAAGTTCAATATAACGTGGATATTTCCCCAAAACGGTTGTATTGGTTTGTGGAATTCGAAGTGATATTAATCCGGCTTTCGAAACAGGTTCTAATATTTGAAATGCAATTTTTCCCCCAATATTAAATAATGCAATATCGATTAAAGGTTTTAATGCTTCTGCATAAGCTAATGAGATACTCATCATATACTCACCCTTCAATGCATTATAAGCATTATGTATGGCAATATAAACAATACCTTTATTTTCCTCTAAAATACTTGAATCATTTAATAACGCTTTGAAAATTGCAACCAAATCTTTATCCCCCATCCTTCTCAGGTAATTTAATTCGATTTTAGCCTGTAATTCTCTAGGGAAGGTTTCCGATCGCTGAGGAATAGTTACATATTTACTATTTGAACCACCACTAATTTTTTTATTTTGTTGCCGTGAACTTGGAGTTGTAAATCCTTTGGACCGTCCACCATTCTTAATAAACCAAACACCACGACCTGAACTAGACCTAGATTTATTGGGTTTACTTCCATAAACAATGACTTCATCTTTCATACCTCCATCTATAGGAGCAGTTTTTAAACTTTTTGTAGAGTTTATCTTTTCTGAAAAATTTGTTTCTCCAACTAACTCATCCTTCATATAAAAATAACTATACACTGGTATTTCTTCTGATGTATAAATTGTTAGTATCCCTGTGAAAGTTGATATTGAGTCAGTTTTTATATCTTCGACACTTGGAGCTTCGCTGAACACATATGCTCTTTCTATAATGTATGAGAATTTATGATCTCCATCTTTCACATAGACCATTTTTCGATCAATAAAATCTTCATCTGGCTCTATACAAAAAATGACTCTGTCTTTATTATCCTCTTCTATATCTAATAGCCAAGGGTGTTCATACTCTACTTTATTATTAAGAACAGTTGACTTGGTTTTACTGCCCACAATTTCATTTACAAAAGGATTATTCGATTTCACCAATTGAAGGTTTGCTAATTCTGTTATATCCTCTTCAGTGTCAGAATATAATTTTTCCTTTTGACATCCCATTGTTAAAACAAATAAACAAAGGAAGATGATTTCTATTTTTCTTCTCATAAGTAAATAATTTTGGAATTTGAACTTGATTACGACTACTTGAAATATTGTTGGAGAATGCCTTTGAGTCTATGGGCATTCTATAGGTTTATTATTCAAAACTAAAGGCTTCACCTATTGTGAAACCCTTAGTCTTAAGTTTAAACCACTTCGCTATCTACTTCGTCTGTTTTTCTGCGACGTTTTACCAATTCGTTATTTTTATCGATTAACTCGGCAATTGTTTTGGCGGTGGCTGCGTATTTGGCAGGGTTTACCTTTGCCATGGTGTTCATATAACCTATCAGGTTGGTATTAATCTCTGTGATACCCTCTTTTTTCAACTGGCTGGCAGAAGCTAAATCTTTCTTCGCACTCTCACCCTCTGCTTGCTGTAATGCGACGTTTTCGAAATCTTTTTGCGCTGTATCTAAAGCTGAAATCGTTTCTGATACGCCTTGCAATTTTGCTATAGCCAGTAAAATATCAGGCTTGGCTAAATCGTTGAGTAAGGATTCAATATCTGCTGATTCTGAGGCGTTATCCTCGTGCTGTATACTCAAACCATACTGTTCTAACACATTCTCTACGAACAAGGCAGCTTCTTGCATCTCAGCTATAGGAATATGCAAATAGCCCTCTACCAACTTAAACAAGGCTCTTATTGCCATATCGCGAATATCATCTTTCTCTGCTATCACAGAATAAACTTTCAATCGCCTTAATGCTTCAACCAGTGCGGTATTAGTCGCATTGATCTTTTCAATGATTGGTGTTAAATAAACGTCCGAATTCCAATCATTCTTCGCAAATGCTTTTAGAATAAGGCTTAATAATGCACTAATGTCGCCATTGCGACTACTGGGTGTAATTTTCTTAATCAATGCCATTGGTCATCATTTTAAAGGTTTGTATTTATTTATTATTCAAAAGATCATTTTTTGCTTTGTTAATATTGATATGGGATGAAAAACCAATTTTTCAAGCTTTATCAGTATTTATATTGAACAAAAATTTAATTTTTCAGGTTTTGTCAATACTGCGATTGTGCAAAAAACCGATATTTCATGCTTTGTCAATATTGATATTGGATGAAAAATCAATTTCTCATGCTTTGTTAGTACTGGTATTAAACAAAAAAACAACTCCCGTCATGTTTAATCTATACAAATGTTGATCAGAAGGTCAATATTTGCAATAGGTATGTGGTTTAATAAGAGTTATTTGTTTCTTGCTTATGTGAAAAGACAAGTAAATGTAATGAAATTTTCAATTGAACAAAAAAAGAATTGAATTATTTGTTTTTTGATTTTATAAAGGGTGGGGAAGCAAAAAATGGTGAACAATAAGTCAGGCTTTGAGTATAGGTTCCTCGAAATATCGGGGGCTCATGTTAGAGGATGACTATGTTGTGAGATACTATTGAGAGCCTCAAAGAGAAGCTAAAAAGTAAAACTCCCAAACCTGTTTAGGCTTGAGAGTTTTAGATATGATATTGATTTTATTGTGTGGCTACTATGAGGTTTGGAATTACGAATCATAGTAGACCTACAGTTATCGTCTAGTTTCTGTGACTTATTGTTTTACTACTCCCAACATGTTAAAATTGTGAGGGGTGAGTCATATAAGCGAATGCTATGTGTTTTACTCTACGTATTTGGAAATGCCCGGCCAGTTACCATGATCTTTGAAATCATTTATTAAGTACTGCTCTTTATTAACACACACCTCTTCTAGCAACAAACAACACCATGAAAATGTACTCTTAGGCTCTCCTAAACAATTGTGACGAAATGCTGCAATATTACTTTTCGCGCCTTCTATATTAAGATTGCTGTCAATATTAGATACCAAATTAGTGACGTTTTTATACTCGCAATCAACACAAATAAAAAGCAGATTATCGCTAAGATTTATAAGATCTGATGAGTATGTCTCTTCAGAATCAATTGTTGATTTAATCGTTTTAAGAACAGAATTTACTTTGATATCTGTCTTTATTAAGATGAAGCATGGATCATCATAATCATCTAAAGAATTAAGATATTTGTTTAACTTAGTTGACGTGCCAATATTTTCTAATATTTCATCGATTTTCATATTTCTTATATTTTAAATTGTATATAAATGTTTGTGCAATTTGCACCTACAAATCTTCTTGCTAGTGCAAGATTTTGTTCTGTGGTTTTATTTTTTTAATCAAGGAACGCGATACTACTGAAACGGAGTGGAGATCAGCGAACCGAACGCAGTGATCTCACGACCAGAGGGAGTAATATAGCTAATCGCGCACTAGCTGGTGATTTAAAAATGAGCTCGACATCGCCCATGACAATTTAGATTAGTTGTTACGAATCATATTTTTTTTAGTATCTCTTTCGCTGATTGGTTTAAAGAGTACCACTCGGGTGTTTCTTGAAATTCTTCTATGTCTTGAAATTTTCTATTAAACTTATTTTCAACATTGCTTATTTTCTTATCGAATCCAGCTAATAATTCAATTTCTTCAGTATGAAAAGTTTCATTTATTACTTCAGAATCAGCCATTGAATAATCACACCAATAGTCAAATAATCCTGATGAAACTTGATTACTTGATATTGCTTTTCGTAATTCTAATTGTTCAGTTTTTGATGCCCATAGATTAAGCACTCGAATGATGTTGTCCCTTGTTAACTCAATAAATTCAGAATCACTGATACTATAATCTTCAGTGATTGGCTTTTCAAGCTTATTAATCTTATTTCTCAATGGTCGTTTCATGATAATAACACGATAGTAATAACGAGGTGCATAAAAAACATTGAAAAAGACGAGTGGAAATATTGATTTTGAATACCTATCAAACTTAAATAAAAATCTAATACAGTAAATCCAGTGGAAAAATGCGATAAGATTCAAGATTGAATAAAATAGTTTAAAACTATTCATTCCTTTATCAAAGAAAATACTCCTGGAATCTGGCCACTTTATAAAGATAACTGGCAATGAAAGAGAAAATAGAAGGAAAAATATTGTTATCCAATAACTAATGTATGCTAACCGGTCAATTAGTTTCATATTTTGTTTATATGTTTGTTAAGACACATCCTTTCAAACCGCACGAAAGTAAGTCTCATAAATTTGTTTAATTTTAAGCAAACCAACTTAGTTGGCCTGCTGATGTTTATTATTTGAACTTTCTCGAATCAAAAGGCTCTGCACCTTACTTTTCAAGTTACTCGTTACTGCCACACGAACCCTCGCTGCCGCACGATTTTATCGTGTGGTTTTATTTTTTTAATCAAGGAACGCGTTACTACCGAAACGAAGTGCAGATCAGCGTACCGAACTCAGTGAGCTCACGACCAGAGGGAGTAACATAGCTAATCGCGGACTAGCGGGGGTTGTGCCGACCACTCAGAGTTCTATTTATTAGCGATTGTTATTATTTGGCTCATCACATCCATAATCAACAATTAGCTCTAATTCTGCTTCATCTTTATATAATTTCACATTAACTAATCCTTGTTTCTTTACAATTGAATCTCCAATTTCGATTTGTGCAAAGTTTCCATTTTGAAAAAGAACCCTATTCTGGATTTTCTGATTTTGTCCGTCATTTTCAATTTCAATCGTCTCGTAAGCATGATTGGGTTTATCAATGTATTTATTGGTTACAATTCCACTCCATTCAGTTTGGCGAAACTGTTCTTCATATTTACACCAATCCACTTTTGCAAAGTCGTGCATGTGTGAAATAGCAGAGGTTATAAAAACTATCGTTAATATTGGGAATCCTGTTCCCAAAACAAAATATATTAATTTCTCACTCGCATTTTTTGTCTTACTAATTAATTTCCACAAGTTAGTTATGTCCCTTAAATGCATATTAAACCAACTAACTGGATATCCTTTCTTTTTCAATATAAATTTAATCAGGTAAACTAATAAATTTAAGATTATCACTAAAACAATAATCTTATCGCTTGAGTTGTCCATTTTTGTATTCTATATTTTTGTTTCTAAGTCTTTTATAATGACCGTTGATGGCGCTATGTAAGGTAGGTGCCTTAGTTGATTTATGTTTTAAACTTTACTCCGCTGCCGCACTTTTATCCTGTGGTTCATTTTTTATTCAAGGAACGCGATACTACTGAAACGAAGTGGAGATTGGCGTACCGAGCGCAGTGAGCTCACGACCAGAGGGAGTAACACAGCTAATCGCGCACCAGCGGGGAAGTTATATGATCATTTTATGGATTTGGAATTCTTCAATTCTTATTATTCTATATCGTTTATATATGCGAAGTATTATGCTCTAGGTTAATGACAAGTGGCACCTACTTAATTATGCACTTATTTTATTCTACCCGCTGCATTTTGATTGAATTGTCAGAATTAAATTCGATTGGTCTTTCAGAATTGAAATTACTAGCTAAAATCATTGTCTTTTCATCCAGAAATTTAGCAATATAGAGCATTTTCATTTGTTTTTTTGTTTCTAATAGCGTTATGGTTAGATCAATCTTTACAGGTTCGGTATCCAAATTAATTGAATAAGCCATAGATCCTTTCTTTCCGTTTAGAACAAATTCTCTTCCTCCAACAGTTTGCCCTCCCATTTCAATAGATGCATATCCATCAGCATCAAAAATCATATAACCTATTTCTTTTTTATCTTCTCCTTTCCATTTTCCAACAATATTTAATTTCCCTGAGTTAAATGAAAGAAGTGGTATGAGAAGGAATAATAGAAATATTTTTTTCATGAAATTTATTTTTAACTAGTTTAAAACAAGCATATCCTTGTTATTTCTTATCTATGTTTGAAAAGCTAATTGTGATTAAAAAATGGCTCACCCGCTGCCGCATGATTTTATTCTGTGGTTTTATTTTTTTAATCAAGGAACCAGATAAAATCGCGCACCAGCAGGTGCTTTAATTTAATACTCCTTTTCACTAAATTCTTGTTCTACGTGCCAAACCCATAAGCCATCCCCCCTTTTTGTATTCAGAATTATTGGCGAATTAAGGTTCTTTGAATTTTCCTCAATTAATTCTGATATTTTAGTCAATGTTAGATTATTCAGAGCATTATTCACTTGAGGAATAACGTCATCAATTCCAGACTCATAAACAAACTCAGTTGTATTATCAATCAATGCTTCATTAGTATTAAGCTTCATTTGAATTTTATCGATTATCTGTTTTGAGTTATTGGGATTAGAAATGATATACAGAGAAAATAAATCTGAATTTAGTTCTTTTATATTCCTAAGATTTAAATAACTGGTAGTTTTGATATTATAACTAACTAAACATTTTAAATGAAATGAATACCTTCCTGCTTCTACAGATTCAAAACTGAAATCATTTATTTTTTCATAATATTTTGCCTTGAATCCAGATCCAACTTTTCGAGATAAGCTTAAAGACCAATCTTTGAAAATCTCACTAAAGATTTCATTTTTATTTTCTTCAAGTTTTCTGAGGAATTCTTTGTCAATACCAATAATATTTCTTTTTGGTAAGTACTTTGCCAACTCTGGGTTTGATGAAATAGCATCTATAGAATTAGGGTTTACAGTAAAAGATATTTTAATATCCATATCATTTATTTTCCTCTTACTTTCAGCCTCTGAACGAGTCGTAATAATGTACTGAGCACTTATGCTTGATATAAGTAAAAAAGCCAATATTATTGATCCTATTTTTTTCCATTTAATTATGTCAGAGTCAAAAATTACTAGACATAAATTCACAATAATTATTAAAACCCCGACTATTAGGATTATTAAATATGGATTTATAAAAAGTTTCATATTTTGCTTTTTTTATTGTGTACAACATAGGTGTAAAGTACACTTTGTGTACGAATCTTATCAGTCACGATTACAAAATACGTTTCTATTTTGCAGCTTTTATCGCATCACTTTCCGTTTCGCTAACAGCAGCTGCTTTAACAGGCACAGGCGAAACAACTTTCACCCATTGACCTGCTTTGCTAGCGTTGATATCATTATCGTACATGGCCTCGCAATACACAGTTGGTAAGTAGAAACGTCCCAGATAAGCTGCATTTAAAATCACCTTATACTTTTTCGTTTTGTTTTTAGCAATATCGAAATAAGTATAAACCCTATCGTCACGAATGTCCTGGTAGCGCGATTTGTCGCCTGAATCCGTTGTGGTGTTGCCTTCCAATCGTAGGTTGCGAATTTCCCAACCTGAAGGGAATATTTGTGTCAAGGCCATTTCTTTATAATCGACCTTAATACCCGGATGCGAGATGCTTACTTCGGCAACAAAATCGGTGCCTTGTATCAATCGACTTGGATCTAATTTTTTGCCATCGAGCGTGAAATAATTCACCTTCATTTTTAAATGATTGGCCGAAGAGGTGGAGTCGCCAAGCAATGGAATACCTTCCAACTGCAACTTGGCAAATAAAACCTGATCGCTGGTGTTTGTCACCTTTAACTGGTGCGAGTTTTTGGCATCAACACTTAATTCTGCTTGAGAAATAGGCGATGTTGTTGTGATCGATTTTGCGTTTTTCTCATCGACAGAGAACTCATATTTTAAATCAATATTATCGTTGCCCACACCAACAAATTTTGAAATGGCTAAAAGAGAATAGGCGGTTGTTTGGGTACTCATCCATTTGTCCGATGATAATTTATCAGCCAAATCGTCGAGAACTGTTTTTGCCTTTAGCTTGTTGTTCATCAAGGCAAGTGTTTCCAAAATCATGGCCTGATCTCGCTGTGAGCTTCCATAAGAGTAGGACATCTCCTTATAATCTCTAACGCTGATATCTAAATTTGAGATAATCGCTTTAGCGACACTTTCACGACCAGCCAACTGGTAAGCTGCAGCCAAACGCCACTTAGAAACGCTGGTTAAATTATTCATCTCACGCATTCTGTTCATGGCGCCCAGAGCCGGTTTCCCAGCTAAAGCTAAAGTGTAAAGTCGGTAAGCTTGAATCAACTGTCCACTTCTATAGTAATATTTACGCGTATTCTGAGTCCAATCGTTGGCACGTTTCGTCTGAAAAGAAATCCATTTATTTAAAAATCCCACAGGCAATTGGTAACCTTTTGCTTTGGCTTCTATCATAAAATGCCCTGCATAATTGGTTCCCCAATCGTTAGGGTGGTTATTGTAAGAGTCCGGCCAATAGGTCATGCCTCCGCCAGTTATTTGGAATTTCTTTAAACGCTTAATGCCTTCGCGGATATTGTTTTCAATCTTCTGCTGATCTTCCTCGCTGATGTCCATCAGTTTTGCCAAATGCAGCTGAGGAAAGACCGATGATGTGGTTTGCTCTATACATCCGTGTGGATATCGAATTAAATATTCGAGTCGTTGTCCCAGATTAATTGCAGGAATTCGAGAAACCTCTAGTATGCTTTTATTGGTTCCTTCTACGCCAATGGCCTTAAAGTTTTCAGTCCATGTTTTACCCGGTTCAATGGCATACTCAATCACTTTATGAATGGAAGGGTTCGGTAAACGCACATCCAGCTCGACTGGATATTCGGCACGTTCACTACCACTTGTTGCAATAATTTTCACTTTCCCGATACCGATGTTTTCACTCAATTGTAAATCGAAGTAGACCATCTGTTCGCCTTGCTTTTTGAAAGTCAAATTCTGCGATTTCTTCCCTTTAATTTGAAACAAGTCATTGGTTTCAAGGCTTACTTTTACATTTTTGATATCATCTTTCATTGTAAAAATGGTAACCGGTAAACGTAAGCTTTCGGCAGGGCCAACTACACGAGGCAGTGTTCCCAATACCATTAATGGCTTTTTCACAGGACAAACCTTTTGTGTTTTGCCATAGGCGCCATTATCGCCGGCAACCAGCATCACTTTTACCGATCCAATATAATTTGGCATGGTAAATTCATGCGTGTTCGATCCTGATTCCAATTCGATAGGGCCAATAAACTTGACAACCGGTTTAAAACGGTTTGCTTTTTTGCCTCCTTTTGCTGCTAAGTCTTCGTCGCCACCTAAAGCTAATAAGCCTGACATTTCGCCAGAATAGGCACCCAATACATATTTATACATATCCCAGGTTTTAACGCCAAGTGCTTCTTTGGTATAGAAGTTTGACCAAGCATTAGGGGTTTTAAATCGAGTTAAGTCTAATAAACCTTCGTCGACAATGGCCAATGTGTAAGTCATTTTTTTACCTGCGGCTTCTTTTACGGTCACCTTAAATTTCTCTTCAGGGCGCAACTCATCTTTCATCTCAATAATAGGATTCAGATGCGTTTGAGGGTCTTCAACATGAATCAGTTCCACACCATACAAACGAATTGGCAAGTCGTTATCAACCTGTTTGTAGGGTTGTATGTACGATACATGAATATAGACGTTGGGAGCCATGGCTTCGGTAGCTTCAAAAGTAAAACTGTTGCTATGTTCGGATGTTTCTACCCAGAACATTTTTTCAACCTGATCGCCCGATTCAATGCTCACCAAAACTTTTCCTTTCGATTTGGTCGGCAGTTGCACCTTAACCTGATCGCCAACCTGATACTTCTTTTTATCGGTACTAAAACTTAGCATTTCTGCCCCACCAGGTGTGTCGCTCGAAGATTGATTCCACCAACCTTTATAGCTTGTATAAAAGGTTTTCCCTGAAGTGTGTCCACTTTCAGTATCGGTAATGCGAATGAATTTACGTCCCCAGGTTTCGGTTCCCAGATTCAATTCATACATGGCCTTGCCATTTTTTGTGCCGATATATCCTGTGTGAATTAAATGACGGCTCTGATTTCTCACATAGCGCGACAATTCATCGTTGGCGCTATTATCCCACCACCATCTCCATTTAATTTCGAAGACCTCAATTTTTATTTTCTTTTTACTGATGGGCTTACCAAATTCGTCAACCGTTACAATCGGAATTAAATTACTTTCGTTTGAATATAAAGCGTTGTTCCATCCTTTCCCTTTCGGGATTTTAAAACCCACATAGCTCTTGAAAGGCGAGTAAGGCATGCTATAAATATCAGTACTAAAATCGCCACCCTTTTCGAAAGCACGGGTCTTTAATTTAGCTTTAAGCATACCGGGTGCATTTCGCTTGATATTAACTTTAAACTTTAATTTCGCATGACCATCGGCATTAACTTTTCCATCCAAAATGGTTTGTTCGTGAGAATCAAATCGCTTCGAAGCATCGTCGAAGGTGTAGCCTTGGTAGGCTTTAAATTGTGTTCTTTGAGCTTCCAGACTTAAATTTACATCAACGTTTAAGTTACTTGCAACTGCACCATGTAACCAATTCACTTGCAAGTCGGCTGCATTATCTTTCTTTGCACGTAGAATTTTATCCGGAAAATCAAGTTTAATTTTAAGTCGGTTGGGTTTAACCGTCTCTATCTTAATTGTTTTTGTAAAACTAGCACCGCCAACTTTAACTTTTGCCAACCAATTTCCTGTTGGAGAATCAGTATCGGTTGCTGTTCTAAAATCGTAAAATCCATTTACTGAACTGGTTTTTACTTTACGTTGGAAAAGTTGATTATCTGGCGAGTACAAATCGAAAACAACTGGATGATCTTTAGGTAAGAAATGGTTTTTATCTTCCAATACAAAAGAGACAAATAAGGAATCGCCCGGACGCCAAACACCACGTTCTCCGTAAATAAAACCTTTGACACCATTAGGCGTTTTCCCACCCGAAACATTAAACATACTTAAGGATAGGGCAGAACCGTCATCGAGTCTTAAATAGCCAACTTGATTGTTTTTGCGAGCAATTAATAAAAATGGTTTTTTATCAGATTTCACTTCATACAAACCTTCGGCATTGGTTTTGCCTTTGGTAATGAGTTGATTTTGGTAGTTATATAATTCAATATCAACATCCGATAATTTATCTGTTGAGATGATATCTGTAACAGCAACCCAAAGTTTGCCACCATCGCCACCTTTTGCAATAATACCCAAATTCGAAGCCAATACATTTCTCACTACAGAATGTCTGTCTCTTAGGTAATAGGATTCTTTACAAGGGTTATCACGGTCTGAATATCGGTAAGCATCATTATAGTCGTAATAATAGTATCCCGAAGGACCATCATAGGATTCTTGCTCTTTATCTTTACTAAATAAATTTTCGTCTTCTTTCTTTTCCGGCTTGTTGGCACAAGGGTAAAGCGATTGCGACATATCGAAACTGATATGAACACGATAGATGGCTCCGGGTTCGGTAGCGATCATCTCAGATAGATCTAAAGAGAAGGTATTCCACTTCGCATAATCGATATTCTTTTCGGATACCAAAGGCACGGCCTTTTTATAGACGATTCGTCCCCAACGTTTGATTTCATTATTGCCGCTAAATCTATTTTTCTGAAGAAAATAAGGAATGTTATTTTCAAATACTTTTACGATTTTCACATTCACGCCACTTAAGTTCACGGCTTTAAATGGGAACGTGAGACCATTGGAGTTGGGAATAATAACGCCATCGCCAATGAGCTCAACATTGGGTTTAATACTTGTAAAAGTGACATCTGTGCGAAATTCTTTTTCCAATTGATAGCCACTGGAATTTCGAACACCTGTTTCAACAATCACTTCGCTTTTACCTATCAATCGCTTTCGCGGATACAGGGTAACTGTATTTTTATCGATTGCTAATCGAACACTTTTCCCTGATTTTAATCGGATTAAACCTTCTAAATCCTGATCTTGATCTAAAGGATCGGAGAAAAATAATAAAACACTCTGTTGTGGCGTTTGATACACATGACTGGAGCTTACCTTAAAATTTCCTAAAGGTGGAATCTCAATGGTTTTCTCACCCTCTATCTTTACACCAAGACTTGAGCCATTCCACTGACAAAGCAATTCAGATCGCTTTTCACCACGTCTTAAACTGTCTATTGTAAACTTATGAACGGTTCCTTTGGCATTGTGTTCCCATTCAATTTTAAGTTTAGATCCATTTTGACTTGCCGATAAAACAGATTGGACTTCAGATTCAGTTGCGATATCAGCCGTAAGAATTTTCCCTTCCTGTTTTTGAACTTCAGAATTTAAATCATCATAGGCACTCATACCATCAAAACTCAAGGTCAGGCTTTGATTTTTGACTTTAAAAGCTGATTTGAATATTTGAAGCTTTTCAGAAACTGTAAGAAGTTTCCCCAGCTTGAATTCGAACTTATAATCTTTTCCTGATTTTAAATGTTTTGAAGGTCTGAACTCAATTGTTTTTCGATCGACCCACCAAGCTTCTCCTTTTATGGATGGTGAGAAGGAAAATAAGTTTTCTTTTACCTTGGTATCTTCCACATCTTCAGCTACTGCATCTCTTAGAATAATTCGAATACTAGCATCTTTCGAAATAATACCGGAAGTGTATCCAACGATATGAGCAGAAAAGGCAGGATTTACCTTAGCCGGTTTTTTTGTTTTTTTATCCTGACATTGTGTGAGGAGAATTAAGCTCAATAATAGAAGTAGAAAAGATTTGAATTGTTTCATGCGAGAAAAGTTAATAGGATGCTGCTTATTACTTTGAATAGAGGTAATAAAAAGATCTGTATAAAAATTGGATGTAGACAAATATAGAAATAATCCTGTATGTAAAATAAGAAGGAATATGAATTATTAAGGCTTGTTCATAAAACAAATAGAAGTTGAACACCCCTCTGTCCTTCGGCATTTACTTACATTATAAAATTAACTAAGGTGTTCGTGATCCATCGGATTCCCCTAAAAGTGGAGAAAGGAAAACAAAGCTTTGAATTAATATTCTAAGTTTTGTCAATGAATCTTTCCCTAAAAGGGAAAGTGTCGGCAGACGAAAGGGTGTATTGGCAATAGAAAACCATAATACTTGTACATTTTACTATTCCGTACCTTTATGAATAAACCCTGTATGCGTTATTAAGGAAAGAATTATTGTAAGGATAAGGTAAAAGAAACACATACTTAATCTAATTAACTACTTTTGTACTAAGACGCTTAAATCATGCTGATTTAAGTATATTTATAATTATGGTAGGAAAAAGAAAAAAACAACAATCTCGATATAATAAACAAAGTTTGATGGAACTGGTGATGGAAGTCTTTGCGAAGTCTCCTTCTAAAACATTAAATTATAAGCAAATTGCCTCTGCCCTTGAAATAAAGGACATGGGCATTAAACGACTCATTGTATCGATTTTATACGATTTGGTTGCTTTAGATCAAGTAAGCGAAATATCGACAGGAAAGTTTAAGTTGAAAGCAAAAATGAACACCATCGAAGGGGTTGTAGATATGACTTCTCGCGGTGCAGCTTATATTGTATCTGAGGAAATAGAGGAAGATATCTTTGTTAGCCCAGCTAATGTAAATAGAGCTTTGCATGGCGATCAGGTTAAAGTATTCTTGTTTGCTCGTAAGAAGAGTAAGCAGCCAGAGGGCGAAGTTGTTGAGATTATAAAAAGAAAGAAGACCAGTTTTGTTGGTGTTATTCAGATCTCAAAAAACTTCGCATTCTTAGTTCCTTTAAGTCGAAATATGCCTCACGATATTTTTATTCCATTGGCACAACTGAATGGTGCTAAAGGAGGAGATAAGGCTATTGCTCAAATTACAGAATGGCCTAAGAAAGCGAAAAACCCTATTGGTAGAATTACTGATGTGTTAGGAAAATCGGGTGATAATGATACGGAGATGCATGCGATTTTGGCTGAGTTCGATTTGCCGTTTAAATTTCCTGAGCATGTGAATGAGGCAGCGGAAGAGATTTCTGATGAAATCACCAAAGAGGAAATTGCAAAACGACGCGACTTTAGAGATATCACGACATTTACAATTGACCCTGCTGATGCGAAAGATTTTGACGATGCTTTATCGCTTCGAAAATTGGAGAATGGCAATTGGGAAGTTGGTGTTCATATTGCTGATGTAACCCATTATGTGAGACCAGGTAGTATTATTGAAGAAGAAGCGCGCGAACGTGCGACTTCGGTTTATTTGGTTGATCGTGTGGTGCCAATGTTACCAGAACGTTTGTCGAACGGACTGTGCTCATTGCGTCCTAACGAAGAGAAACTGACTTATTCAGCCGTTTTTGAAATTGATGAACATGCCGATATTCATAAAACATGGATTGGTAGAACAGTTATTAATTCTGACAGACGATTTACTTACGAGGAAGCTCAACAAGTCATTGAAACCGAAGAGGGAGATTATAAGGAGGAGATTCTATGTCTAGATAAACTAGCGAAGAAATTCAGAGCGAGACGATTTAAGCAAGGAGCTATCGACTTTGATCGCTATGAAGTGAAATTCGATATCGATGAAAATGGAAAGCCACTTAGTGTGTTCTTTAAAGAATCGAAAGATTCCAATAAGTTGATTGAAGAATTCATGCTTCTGGCAAATAAAAAGGTTGCCGAATCTGTAGGTCGTGTACCAAAAGGGAAAACAGCTAAAACTTTTGTCTACAGAACGCATGATCAGCCTAATACTCAAAAGCTAGAAACCTTTAACAACTTTATTCACAAGTTTGGATTTGGTATCAAAACGGCAAGCCCATCAGCGATATCAAAATCGATGAATGATCTATTGCACAATGTAAAGGGGAATGCCATTCAAAATTTGGTTGAGACATTGGCGATTCGCTCAATGGCAAAAGCTGAGTATACAACGAATAATGTTGGGCACTATGGTTTGCACTTTGATCATTACTCTCACTTTACGTCACCAATTCGTCGTTATCCGGATATGATGGTTCATCGTTTGTTGAATCAATACGAGAATCATGGGAAATCTGCAAATCTAGATAAGACTGAATCGCAGTGTAAGCACTGTAGCGATATGGAACAACGTGCGGCTCAGGCTGAGCGTTCTTCAATTAAATACAAGCAGGTTGAGTTTATGCTCGATAATGTGGGAGAGGAGTTTGAAGGGACGATTTCTGGTGTTACCGAGTGGGGCTTTTATGTAGAACTGAATGATAATAAGTGCGAGGGAATGGTCTCAATTCGTGAGCTTGAAGATGATTATTATGAGTTCGACGAAGAGAACTACTGTATTGTAGGTCGTCATCATAGAAAGATCTATCAGCTGGGCGATGATGTGAAGATTTTGGTTACTAAGGCGAATTTGGCTGCAAAACAACTGGACTTTGTTTTGGCTTAATCGATAAAAGAATAACTATTAAAAAGGCTTCGAGCAATACTGCTTGAAGCTTTATTTTTCTTGTTCTTTTGTCTTGAAACAAAAGAACCAAAAATTCAAGAGCCGCGATTTTCTCAATCTCTAAACTGTCTGAATGATAAGTGCAGCTGGGTGATTTCCTCGGCAAGCTCGGAACTTCCCAGTTTTACTAATCATCCATTTAGTTTATAAGATTTCTTAAATCAATGCTCAGTAATTACCATAATACCCTAAGAATATTGAACAAGCTAAATATGAATAAATACATTTATTACTCGTTATTCGTTATTTTCTCTATTATGTTTGGATATACATTTACAATGTATGTTTTTTTACCAATTTATGAAGGGACTGAATTTAGCATTGCGATTTTTATTTGTATTATCCCCTTATTGGTTTGTGTACTCTTAAGGATTATTCGAGGTTCAGGCTTAAAAATGACATATAAAGAAATTTTTTTAAGCTTTATTCCCATTGTTGGGCATAAATATTCGATGAAATTAAATGGTGAAGATTAATGCTTTAATCTAGAATAAGCTCGACTCCATAAAGGTCTGGGTTTATTGCTTAAACAGAGTTTGAAAGACTTGTCCCACTTTATTTACAAAGTGAATCTTGATTTTAAACTTCGAAGTATCCAATCCTTTTGAATTATTTTTTGGAATAAAAATGTGTTTGAAACCAAGTTTTTCTGCTTCAGAAATGCGTTGATCAATTCGATTGACTGGTCGTATCTCACTAGAAAGCCCAATTTCTCCGGCAAAGCAAACTTCTTTTGGAAGTGAGATATCCATGCTCGATGAAAGAACAGCAATAATCACAGCCAAATCAATAGCAGGATCACTCACTTTAATGCCACCCGCAATATTTAAGAAAACATCTTTGGTTCCAATACGGAAACCAGCGCGCTTCTCCAGAACTGCAAGTAACATGTTTAAGCGTCGTAAGTCGAAACCCGTTGAAGATCGCTGTGGTGTACCATAAGCAGCCGTACTGACTAAAGCTTGTACTTCAATTAGAAAAGGACGCATGCCTTCCATAGAGGCTGAAATGGCTACACCACTTAAACTCTCATCATTTGAGGAAAGTAACAATTCCGAAGGATTACTTACTTCTCGAAGTCCATCGCTTTGCATCTCGTAAATTCCCATTTCCGAAGTCGAACCAAATCGATTTTTTGTTGCACGAAGAATTCGGTACATATGATTCTGATCTCCTTCGAACTGAAGAACGGTATCCACAATGTGTTCTAATATTTTAGGGCCTGCTAGGCTGCCTTCCTTGGTAATATGACCAATAAGGAGAACAGCTACCGAAGATTCTTTGGCAAAATGCAAAAGTTGAGCTGTACATTCTCTAATCTGTGAAACAGATCCAGGAGCAGAGTCAACAGATTGAGTACCTAATGTTTGAATGGAATCAATCACCAAAATATCTGGATTGGTGTTTTTAATGTGAGAGAAAATATTTTCCATTGAAGTCTCACTCACAATTAGGCATCTATCATTATCGGAATTCAATCGGTTCCCTCTCAGTTTTATTTGCTGTGCACTTTCCTCTCCCGAAATATATAGCGTGGTGTGATTTTTAAGATTCAAAGCAATTTGTAAAGCTAAAGTTGACTTTCCAATGCCAGGTTCTCCACCAATCAAAACCATAGATCCTGGAACCAATCCACCACCTAAAACCCGGTTTAGCTCTCCATTTTGCGTATCGAAACGTGTCTCTTCTGAGGTTACAATTTCTGATATTTTCTGTGGTTTATTAGGCGTTTGTCCATTCGTTCCAACAGTTTGCTTGTTATTGGTTTTTACAATCACCTCTTCAACGAAAGTGTTCCACTCATTACAGGATGGGCATTTCCCAACCCATTTTGGAGATTCGACGCCACAGTTCTGACAGAAAAAAGCGGTTTTAGTTTTTGGAGGCATAGTTGAGTAGAGGTTAAAGTAAACAAGGATAAAGTGAAAACGTGTAAAGCTAAAAGAAGAAAAGCCTTAGTGTAAGGCTTGTTCTTAAGTCTAAGATCTTAAATAAAAAATTGATTAGTGGGTCTTTAATATTTTTTTGATGATACCTGTAGATGAAAAGCCTTCAATAAAATCTAATGTGATAATTTCGCCCCCTTTTGCTTTAACGATATCGTAACCTACAATATCCTCAGCATTGTAATCGCTTCCTTTTACAAGGTAATCTGGTTGAACAAACTTAATTAAATCGTAAGGTGTTTCTTCATCAAAGAAAACAACCATATCAATAAAACCAAGTGATGCCAGTAATAAAGCTCGTGAGTATTCATCATTGATTGGACGGTTTGGACCTTTTAGTCGTTGAACTGAGGCATCGGTATTTAAACCCATCACGAGTTTATGTCCTAGGTTTGAAGCTTCAGCTAAATATTCTAAGTGACCACGATGTACAATATCGAAACAGCCATTGGTAAAGACAATCTTTTCTTCTTTAAAGCGCCAGGTTTGAAGCGTGTTATATGCAGATTCTTTCTCTGTAAATATTTTGTTTTTAATGATTTCGAGTTTCGTCATTTTTTCATTTTTGAAGATGAATCTTAAGATTCATATTAATTAAAAAATAAAGGGGAAGTTAATCATTCTCGATATGGCTACCAAAGAAAAAAGGCTGTTCGAAATGAACAGCCTTGCGTGTATCTTAAATCGATCTCTTAGATCAATTTATTGGTTTCAGTATCGGGGAAAACCAAACTCGGTTCCCAGGTTTTAGCTTCCTCAAATTCCATTGAGGCGTAGGATATGATAATAACCACATCGCCCACAGCGCATTTACGAGCAGCAGCACCATTTAAACAAATAGTACCAGAGCCTCTTTCACCTCTAATTACATAGGTCTCCAGACGTTCTCCATTGTTAATGTTAACAATCTGCACTTTTTCGTTTTCAATAAGATTGGCTGCATCCATTAAATCTTCGTCAATGGTTACCGATCCAACATATTGTAGATTCGCACTGGTTATAGATGCTTTGTGAATCTTCGATTTGCAAACTTCAATATACATGTCGCTTAAAACTAAATATTATAAAGAAATATTATCTATCAATCTAACTTTGCCTACTTGAACAGTGATGCAAGCAATCCGATTATTTGAATCGTTCCATTTTTCAATGGATTTTAAACTTGTATCATCTACAATTTCAAAGTATTCAACTTCAAGATAAGCGTTATTATTAATTTCGGAAATAACCCAGTCTTTTAATTGGGATACGCCAAAATCGGGGACTAAGTTACAAGCTTTAAATAAAGTTTCAGATATTTTTGCAGCATTTTTTCTTTCTATTTCTGAAAGTAGCATATTCCTTGAACTCATTGCTAGTCCATCTAGCTCTCTAATAATGGGACATGGTACTATATTTATGTCTAATTCAAGGTCTTTGGTCATCTGCTTAATAACAGCAACTTGTTGGAAGTCTTTTTGTCCAAAATAAGCATTATCAGGACTAATATAGTCGAATAATTTACTCACGACTTGCGCCACGCCATTAAAATGACCTGGTCGGTTCTTACCTTCCATTACTTTTTCGAGGTTTCCAAAGTCGAAAATACGTGTGTCAGGTTCGGGATATACTTCTTCTGACTCCGGAATAAATATTAAATCTGGCTGAAACTCAGATAAAAGTTCGAGATCCTTATCCAGAATTCTTGGATATGTTTTTAAATCATTTGGATTATTGAACTGGGTTGGATTAACAAAGATACTTACGACTGTTACATCGTTTTCCTTTTTAGATTGTGCCACTAAAGACAAATGTCCTTCGTGAAGAGCCCCCATAGTAGGAACAAAACCAATACGTTTACCATCGGCCTTATATTGACTAATGATTGATCGTGTTTCAGCAATTAATTTTACTATTTGCATCATTATAATTTCTATTGCCTACTTAAGGCAACTTTAACGGTTATCGACTATTCGCTTTTATAAAAAATAAGCAAACAGTAGGAGTGTGTTATTTGTCTTATTATTAGATATTCATGTCACTTTTATGATCTGAATTTACCCAAATGATCGCATGAATGAAAGTGCAAATAAATAAAATTAATAAATACGAAATTCATAATGAGGTCATTTAATTGTACACTAGACGTTTTAGATTCGCTTGAGTATAAGTATTACAAATTATTTTCGTAATTTTGCACGGATAATCTGTATTACAACATAAGCGATCACATGGAAAAGACTAAAGTACTTTTTGTATCACAAGAAATAATGCCTTATCTTCCTGAGTCTGAAATGTCTAAGATTGGTAGACATTTACCACAAGGAATCCAGGAAAAAGGGAAAGAAATTAGAACATTCATGCCAAGATATGGCTGTATCAACGAAAGAAGAAATCAGCTACACGAGGTGATTCGTTTATCAGGTATGAATCTTATTATTGACGATACCGATCACCCATTGATCATTAAAGTCGCTTCAATTCAAGCTGCAAGAATGCAGGTTTATTTTATTGATAACGAGGATTATTTTCAGCGCAAGAAGGTATTATTAGAAGATGATGGACAAGCCTTCGCCGATAATGATGAAAGAGCTATCTTTTTTGCACGTGGGGTACTTGAAACCGTTAAAAAACTTCGTTGGGCTCCTGATGTTGTTCATTGTCAAGGTTGGTTCACTGGACTTTTGCCTTTATATCTTAAGAAAGCATTTAACGAAGATCCATTGTTTACAGACACTAAAGTTGTGTTTTCAATGTATGATGATGAATTTCCGACAACTTTTAGTAAGGATTTTGCTGAGAAATCGCTTATCGAAGGCGTTAACTCTGATGATGTGAAGATTCTTGAGAATGCTGATTACTTAGCTATAAATAAATTGGCTATAGACTGGTCTGATGCTGTTATTATGGGAAGCCCATCTATTAATGAAGATTTACTTTCTTATGCTAAGGATTCAGGAAAAACATTCATGGATTATAAGAATGGAGAAGAGTACGTTCAAGCATACTCTGAACTATACGATAGTCTCGTTAGTGAGTAAGAAATTTCTATAAAAAAATATAAAAGGTGAGCTTTTAACATTTGTTAGAGGCTCACCTTTTTTTTAAGGCAATATATTTTTGTTTGTGAGAAATCCTTCGAGTATATTTGACTGAAATTATGATTATTTACTGACACAAAAGATTTTTTATTCCCTTTAGTCTCAGATAAATTGATAAAATAAACAGGGACTTTCGTCCTAAATTGGAACCTTAAAAGATATTTATACTATGTGTGGAATAGTTGGATATATTGGAAAAAGGGATGCCTATCCCATTCTAATAAATGGATTGAAAAGGCTTGAGTATAGAGGTTATGATTCAGCTGGAATTGCTTTAAGAACTGATGATACTCGTGTCTTTAAGTGTAAAGGAAAAGTACAAGATTTAGAGAATCATGTCTTAGGTATGGATATTTCCGGACATATTGGAATTGGCCATACTCGATGGGCTACACATGGTGAGCCTAATGATCAGAATGCGCACCCTCACCGTTCAATGAATAATAGATTTACAATTATTCACAATGGTATTATTGAAAACTACGCTCCTTTACGCGAGAAGTTAATTCGCAGAGGATATACATTTACAAGTGAGACTGATACTGAAGTATTGGCTAACTTGATAGAGTATATTTATCTGAAAGGAAATGTTACTGCGGAAATGGCTGTGCGATTAGCTCTTTCAAAAGTTGTAGGTGCATATGGTTTGGTCGTTATTTGTGAAGATGAACCAGATCAGTTAGTGGCAGCTCGTAAAGGTAGCCCACTTGTGATTGGTGTAGGAAAAGATGAGTACTTCTTAGCATCTGATGCAACTCCAATTATTGAGTATACTCAAAGTGTTATTTATTTGAATGATGATGATGTTGCTATTATTAGCCGTGATGCGTTGACTCTTAAAACGATTCATAATGATAAGTTGACGCCACATATTCAAGAATTAGACTTGGATATTGAACAGATTGAGAAAAATGGTTATGAACATTTCATGTTAAAGGAAATTTTCGAGCAAACTCAATCAATTAAAGATACATTCCGTGGGCGTGTTGTCCCTGCATCTAAAGATTTATTTTTAGGAGGAATTAATGAGGTGATTCCACAGCTTGTTAAGGCTCGTAGAATCCTAATTATTGGATGTGGAACATCTTGGCATGCTGGAATGGTGGGTGAATATCTTTTCGAAGAATTTGCACGTGTTCCTGTGGAGGTTGAATATGCTTCTGAGTTTAGATACAGAAATCCTGTTATTTATGAAGATGATATTGTTTTAGCAATAAGCCAAAGTGGTGAAACGGCAGATACATTAGCTGCTATTAACCTTGCCAAGCAAGCTGGAGCAACTGTTCTAGGGATTTGTAATGTAGTAGGTTCTAGTATTCCGAGAAATACAGATGCCGGAGTTTATACACATGCAGGACCAGAGATTGGTGTCGCATCAACAAAAGCATTTACTGCACAGGTGACTGTTTTGACGATGATGGCTATGCTTGTAGGTTATAGAAAAGGGACGCTTTCTAAGGAAGAGTATGTGAAGCATATTGATGAGCTTTCATGTTTACCAGAAAAAATTCAATCAATTTTAGATAAGAGTGAAGCCATTAAGGAACTTTCTACAAAGTATGTAGAATCATCTAATGCATTGTATTTAGGAAGAGGTTACCTTTTCCCTGTTGCATTGGAAGGGGCTCTTAAATTGAAAGAAATTTCTTACATCCACGCTGAAGGATATCCTGCAGCTGAGATGAAACATGGTCCTATTGCTCTTATTGATGAGCAAATGCCAGTTTTTGTAGCTGCAACAAAGGATAAGTCTTATGAGAAGATCGTAAGTAACATTCAAGAGGTAAAAGCACGTAAAGGACATGTAATTGCAATTGTTACCGAAGGTGATACTGTAATTAAAGGAATGGCTGATCATGTGATTGAGATTCCTGAAACACTAGAAGCATTAGCTCCATTATTAACTGTTATTCCATTCCAGTTGATTTCATATTATATCGCTGTTTTAAGAGGCTGTAATGTTGATCAACCAAGAAACTTGGCAAAATCAGTTACCGTAGAATAATAAATTACAATACATATATATATTTAAAGCGATACTCTTGAGTATCGCTTTTTTTATTGGAGGAGTTCCAAGACTTCCACTATATAGCCAAACAATTTCTTTATCTTAGCTTTCGATTTCGAACCCAAATGAGAACATGAATCAGAAGCTTAAAATTGTTATTAGCGATTTGGATGGAACGCTTTTACCCGCACAAGGTGAAGTGAGTGAATTCGATTTGCGAACTCTAAATAAACTGAAAGAAAAAGACGTTGTTAGAGTTATTGCAACTGGAAGAAATCTCTATTCAGCACTTTCTGTTCTGCCCAAGGATTTTCCTATCGATTTTCTGATTTTTTCGTCAGGAGCGGGTATCTACAATTGGGAAAAAAAGGAATTGATTTTCTCTCAGCATCTTGATTCAGAGCTCGTATTTGAGCTTTCTTCAGAATTGATTCGATTGGAGACTGACTTTATGATTTTAGATCCGATTCCTAATAATCATCAATTTGCATATTACAGATCTGGTAAGTCCAACCCTGATTTTGATCGACGACTGAGTCTGTACAAGCCTTTTTCAAGTCCAATAGGCGATGTTGAAGATACCAAGCGAGATGCCTGTCAGCTTTTGGTTATTTTATCTAATTGTGTAAATGGCTTTAATGAACTGAAAGCAAAATTTAAGAATGTGAAAATTATCAGAGCAACTTCACCTTTGGATCATGAATCGATTTGGATGGAAATATTCCCATTGCATATTTCTAAGGCATATGGTGCTGAATGGCTTTGTAAGCATTTAAATATTGATCCTGATTTATCGATGGTAATAGGGAATGATTACAACGATTTGGATTTGTTGGAATGGGGTAAATATCCATTTGTTGTAGCCAATGCTCCTAAGGAGCTAAAGGAGGCCTATCAAGTATCAAAGACCGTTGACGAAAGTGGTTTTACTTATGCAATTGATCAAGTCATAAATAAGGTACAAGAAGCAAAGGCATAAAAAAAGCTACCCGAAGGTAGCTTTTCTTTCTGAAATTGAGACAACTTTATAAGTTGTATGTAATACCCAAGCTTGGTATAAAAGCTGTGTTTTGATATTCACCTCCGAAACCTTGTGATGCTGTATTTGTATCATATGCTTCTCTCTTTTCACCCTTAGAGTAAATGAAAGCAGCATCAAGACTGAATTTCTCGTTTAATAAATATGAGAAACCACCAGTGATTCCAATTTTATTAGCGCCAGGAGTTTCAGGAGCGTAATACTGATCGTTTGTAGGTGTTTCATCATAATAGAAACCTGCACGTAAATCTAGTTTCTCGTTGTAAGAATATTGAGCTCCAATTCTATAAGTCATTGAATTATCCCAATCTCTTGTGCTTTTAGTATCAGTTACTACCGGCACATCCATTGTTGTAGTTGGCGATGTAGGTATAGTAATAGAAGACTCATTTTCAAAATCAAAATTTAAAGATTTATACGCATCCCATTTTACATAGTTTATATCAGCAGATATCAACCATTTTTTATTGATTTGATATGCAAGACCAATATTCAAACTTGCAGGTAAAGGTAGAGTTGCTTTAACTCCTCCATTAGGGAAAAGAGATGAAAATGCAGTAGGCACAGAAAATTCAACATCACCATCTTTGTAATCCAAATCAACATCAACTTGTGAGCGATATGAAATACCAACATTTAACTTTTCGGTTGGTTGCAAGAAAACACCAATATTATAACCATACTGTACATTACTTCCTGAAAGTGTAGCTTTTCCATCTGGAGCTGCTGGATTTTGAGCTAAACCTCTCAAATCAACAGCTTTTTCAAGATCAAACTGTCCATAAACAATATTCAAACCTGCACCTATAGAAATCCAGTCATTTACTTTATAAGAAACTGTTGGTTGAATGAAAATAGATTTTAGAGCGATCTCTTGAACCAAATATTTACCTGCCCAGTCATCTCCCCACACATTAGAGCTACCAAAAGGGGTATAAACAGCTAAACCGACAGCAAGTTTATCAGTTAATTTTGCAGATCCATAAAGGTAGAATGGTGGTGAAACTGGATTATCTGTTTCAGTATTCAAAGCCGAGTTTGTAGGGTGCGTGTATTCGGTGTTTGTCCACACCAAGCTACCACCCATAGATAGAGAGTACTTTGCGTCTAGAGTTGCTAGTGCTCCAGGGTTAAATTGCATGCTACTGGCATCCCAGTTAATGGCAACACCAACATGTCCCATACCCGTTTGCTTGGCGCCTTGAAGATTAACGGCATAGCCTTCAGCTTTTACGCTATAGGTGAAAGCAATAAGAGCTATTGCTAAATAAATTTTTCTTAACATAGATTGAGTTTTAATTTCGCCGCCAATATAGACTTAATCTAATCTTCGAAAGCATATTTAACATTTTTAGTAAATGCTGGTTTTAGGGATGCCCTGATTTTATGCTCCTTATAGTAGATTTTCATTTTAAAGAAATAAATTAGTATTTAAGGAGACATTTCAATCTTATTAAATTATTTATACTTTTACCTAAATAAGAGATATTTATTCAGTTTTATTAGCGATAAGTTTAATATGAGAGATAAAGGGGATTTTTTCAATCAAAGTCATCGAGAAACTTATAAAAGTACCTCCTCCTTCTTAATAAATCGTTCGTTCGAATGGCAAGACAAGCAGATTAATATTATGCTTGAATCTTGCATGCATCGGCTTGGTGAACTGAATGCTTATTGTAAGTATTTCAAAGATATAGACATACACCTTCCTATGTTTACAGCGATTGAGGTGACTGCCTCGAATATGATGGAGGGTATACGATCGAATGTGACTCAGGCTTTTTTGCCTTCTTCATCGAAAGGATATCGAAGTCTTATTGCGCACAAACAAGTTCGTAATTATATTAGATCTATTGACTGGGCTGTTAATGAACTGGAAAAATACCCATTAACTCTGCATATGATAAAAGAAACACATCGTATGCTTTATGCAGATTTGCCAAGAGAGGAAGAAACGGCTGGAAAACTCCGAATAAAATACAATGCTAAGGATAGTAAGCACGATGAAGCAACAGGTTCGAAATATTCACCGCCAAGTAAACACGATTTGAAGATTTTAATTAATGATGCTAAATGGTTTTGGCGTAATGAAGACCTTCAACTTCCCTATCTGATTAAAATGGCCATCTCGCTTTGTCAGTTCGAGACTATTCTGCCCTTTCTGGATGGAAATGGACGTACTGCTCGTACTTTGATTCTTTTGGAATTAATAAGTTTGAAGTTTATAGAAAAACCCATTTTTTGTCTATCGGTATTTTTTGAGAAAAATAGATTGGAATACTATCACAGATTGAATTTAATTAGATCGAAGAATGATGTAGAGCAGTGGATTCGTTTCTTTATTACAGGCATGAGTGAAACGGCTTTATATTGCACTGAAAGGCTTGATGAATTACAAAGTCTAAAGGATGATTACGAAGAACGAATTATAATGAAGTTGGGTAAGAAGAGGCATCCTTCAGCTAAGCAACTTTTACAGATATTTTATTCAAAGCCTTATCTTACAGTTAATGAAATAAAGGAAGAAATTAATTTAAGTTTTCAATCAGCAAATCAGTTGGTAAAAGAGTTTGAGGAAGCTGGTTTTATAAAGGAAATGGCTGGTGCCAGACGAAATAGAGTTTTCTACTTATGGGAATATTTAGCTATTTTTGAAATATAAAATACTAACTATGGAAGAAGGATTCTTATTTAAAGATGTGTTTAATGCAGATCTAGTTGCTCGTATGGGGCAAAGAATAAAAGCAGTTTGGGCTCAGTTTGATGATGAATCTTTTAACAATAGTATCGTACCTAAATTTCCACCTTTAAGTTTGTCAGAGCGATCTCAACTTATTAGTGAGAATCTCTATACTTACCTCCCCCTAGAGTATAATAAAGCAATAAAAATACTTTTATCCACCTTCGACCAAGTTGTAGAAACTTCTGAAATGACAGGTTTTGAGGGTTTTTATTTTATGCCTATTGCTCGTTATGTATCGACGTATGGATTGGAAGAGAAAGATTATGCTCTTTCTATGAATGCGCTAATCGAAATTACGAAGCGCTTTACTTCAGAAGATGCCATTCGTCCATTTATTCGAAATTATCCGAAGCAAACCTTTGAGTATTTATATAAATGGTCAGCTGATGAAAATGTACATGTCAGACGATTGGTTTCAGAAGGGACAAGACCAAGACTCCCTTGGTCATCAGTTCTTCGAGAATTTATTGTTGATCCTAGTCCTGTTTTGGATCTATTGGAAGAATTAAAAGAAGATCCTGAACTTTATGTGAGGCGTTCAGTCGCTAATAACTTAAATGATATCGCAAAAGATCATCCTCAGCTGGTTATTAAAACACTTAAGAGATGGAAATCGATAAACAATAATGGAACACAGTGGATTATTTCTCATGCTTCGCGTACCCTTTTAAAGCAGGGATTACCTGAAGCGCTTGAATTACTAGGCTATCCTACCGATGTGAAAATATCAGTGGATAATTTAAGGCTAAACAAGAAGATTTGTCAGATGGGAGATGAGATCGAATTTTCATTTGATATTGCTTCTCAAGCCCCAAAAGAACAGAATTTGATGATTGATTTTGTTGTCCATTATATGAAAGCGAATGGGAAAAAGGCTCCTAAGGTTTTCAAACTTTCGAAGAAGAAATTACCAGCTAATAAGAAATTCAGTTTTAAGAAGAAACTTTCCTTTAAAGCCATCTCAACGCGAAAATATTATTCTGGCTTACATGAAATAGAAATTCAGGTCAATGGAAAAAGATATAGCAAACTTGAATTTCAATTGAAAAAATGACGTTTTAGGACTAAAATTCTAAAATAGAGATCTTTATGCAATCGTTTCAGGACGAGACATAATCACGCTATACATTGCTCACTAACAGTGTATTAAAATTATATATCTGGCAATCTTTGTTGCAGAAAAGATATTAATGTAACTTTGTTTGGCAGAAAAAAAACTAAATATAACTATACCATGCAAACTATTGATTCATACAATTTTTCAGATAAAAAGGCTATTATTCGTGTAGACTTTAATGTGCCTTTAAACGAGCAATTCGAAATTACAGATGATACTCGTATTCGTGCAGCATTGCCTACAATCAAGAAAGTATTGGAGGGGAATGGTTCTGCTATTTTAATGTCTCACCTAGGTCGTCCAAAAGGAAAAGATGAGAAGTTTTCATTGAAGCATATTGTGGCTCATTTGTCAAAATCGATTGGTGTTGAAGTTAAATTTGCTGATGATTGTATTGGTGAAAGTGCAAGAACAATGGCTGCAGAATTGAAGCCAGGTGAGGTTCTTTTGCTTGAAAACCTTCGTTATTACGATGAGGAGAAAAAAGGTGACGAGGCATTTGCTAAGAAACTAGCTGATTTGGCTGATCTTTGGATTAACGACGCATTTGGTACGGCTCACCGTGCACATGCTTCTACTGCTATTATTGCTAAATTTTTCCCTGAAGCGAAGCTTTTCGGATATGTAATGGAAAGCGAATTATCTAGTGTTGATAAGGTATTGAAAGATACGAAACGTCCATTGACTGCTATCGTTGGTGGTGCTAAAGTTTCTTCAAAAATTGAGATCATCAAAACATTAATGTCTAAAGTTGATCACTTAATTATTGGTGGTGGTATGACTTTCACTTTCGTTAAATCGATGGGTGGTAAGATTGGTAACTCATTGGTTGAAGATGATAAATTAGAAATTGCAAGAGAGATTCTGTCTTCAGCTCAAGAGAATAATGTAAAAGTACACATATCACCAGATGCTTTAGTAGCTGATGATTTTTCTAACAGTGCTAACACACAGGTATGTAATGTTGACAAAATTCCAGAAGGCTGGATGGGCTTAGACATTGCAGAAGCAAGTATCGAAAGTTTTAGAAAAGTGATTGAGGAATCAAAAACGATTCTTTGGAACGGTCCTGTTGGCGTATTCGAAATGGATAATTTTGCTAAAGGAACCAAAGCCGTTGCTGATGCAATTGTGACTGCTACTGAAAAAGGTGCATTTTCATTGATTGGTGGAGGTGATTCTGTTGCTGCAATCAACAAATATAACTTAGCTGATAAAGTAAGCTATGTATCAACTGGTGGTGGTGCTCTTTTAGAGTATATCGAAGGTAAAGAATTACCAGGTGTAAAAGCGATTAAAGGGTAATTATTGATATGAAATAATAGATGTTAGACATGAGGTTATTTTCATGAGCTAATATTTAAATCAACTATAAAGAGCCATAGATTTACGAATTTTAAATTCGTGAATTTATGGCTTTCTTTTTACGATTCGAAGCAAGATATATTATCAATGAAGAATCAACTATCTTTGCGAAAACTTAGCGCTCTTGGTGGTTAATTTTTCAACACTATATTGAAATAAGATATGACAGATTTGAAACAAAAAATATTCAACATACAATCAGAAGAAGATTTTATGCAGACTGCTCTCAAAGTATTCCGTTTTCAGGCAGCAAATAATTCAGTCTATTCTAAATATATAAATTTGTTGGATATAGATGTCAATGCTGTGGATTGTCTTGAGAAAGTACCTTTCCTACCTATCGAATTCTTTAAGTCACATAAAGTAGTTTCTACCGATGAAGAAGCCAAGGCTGTATTTACCAGCAGTGGAACATCAGGGAATTTAACTTCTCGCCACCATGTGCCTGACTTGAGTATTTACGAAGATAGCTTTACAAAAGGCTTTGAGGCTTTTTATGGCCCAGTAAAAGATTATTGCATATTAGCTCTTCTGCCGTCTTATCTTGAGCGCGAAGGCTCCTCTCTGATCTATATGATGGAGAAATTGATTAAAGATAGCGGACATCCTAAGTCAGGCTTTTATTTGAATAATCATGAGGAACTGATTGCTCACCTAGAAGAATTAAAAGCACAAAATCAAAAAGTATTGTTGTTGGGAGTAAGCTTTGCCTTGCTTGAACTTGCCGAAAATCATTGGCTTGATTTAGGCGATGTGATTGTGATGGAAACAGGAGGAATGAAAGGTCGCCGTAAGGAATTGACACGTGAAGAATTACATTCTATTTTTACTTCGCGTTTGGGAGTTAAAAAGATACATTCAGAGTATGGCATGACTGAGTTATTGTCGCAAGGCTACAGTAAGGGGGATAGTTTATTTGAAACACCAGCTTGGATGAAAATCTTAATTCGCGATGCCTATGATCCTTTCTCATATGAAAAGATAGGACGAAGTGGTGGCGTTAATGTTATCGATTTGGCTAACCTAAATTCCTGTTCTTTTATCGAAACTCAAGATTTAGGTAAAATTTACGCTGATGGCAGTTTTGAAATTCTAGGTCGATTTGATAACTCAGATATAAGGGGTTGTAACTTATTGGTGAGTGAATAGTAAAAATATAGATATAAGTAAAGGAGCTTCCAAACTACAGGAAGCTCCTTTTTACAACTATATACTTAAAAATAATAATCTATACTCCTATCATATATAACTTCATATTAGGATAATCTTCACTAATAAATGAATAGGCCTTGTTTGAATAATTTTCAAATTGTCCTTCATCAATAAAATATTGACCATTTGAAGCAAAAATTACTTGAAGTAATGGCATTAGGGCTTCGAACAAGCTGTTATCACTAATGCTACTTCCTGTTATTTTAAATATAACTTTGTTGTTTTCAATTTCACTGGTGTATGCAATTTTTTGATAGCCACCGTTTATTTTTAACCACATTGCATCATTGGGAGTTAAGTAAAATCTTGAGAGATCAAATCCTTTGCTTTTTAGATCGGCATCCACCTTATTGTATAGCTCTGCGAGTTTAGGACTGCAATGTTTTAAATTTAAAGATGGAATAAATAATAAATCTTTAGCTGTTGTTCCAAATTTACTAATACCTAATGGTAAAATGGCTGGTGAATTTGAAAAATTGATTCCACCCTCTACTTCATCATTGTTTATTATTTTGAAATTTCCAGATGTTTCTTCATATTCGAATTCTGAAATCGATTTCCCATTAACAACAAAAGGCGTTGTAAGAACAAAACCATTTTCGTTAAGTGTAATCTCTGACTCAAAACGAATCAAATCCTCTTCTCCAGCTTGATCAAATATAACTTTGTTGTTTATAAATGAATAATCATATCTTTCGCCAGATGTCAATTCAAGAACCCTAAAATATGAGATGTTGAGGTTAGGTTTCATTTTAGCTTTTAATGCCTGAATTTTTAATGCAGATGCTAATTTTTCAGGTGATGCTTTTACCATATTCAGTTCGCTTTCACCTTCAGTCTTACCTGCTGTACTTTTAAAGAAATACTCACCGTCTTCCTGTTTGTCCAATTCCCATCGAAAATCGGCTTTATATCCTAAATCAACCAATTGTGCAAGGAAACTGTGGGTATCAAAAACCAAATCTACTTGTTGTGTGTAATTTAGAACATAACTGGATTCCTGTTTCATATTAAGTTCTGGAGCACTGATTTCAGCTCTGGTCTCGTCTATAAATTTGATTAACAGAACCAATTCTTCTTTACCTTCGAAGAAGGTATAAGTAGAAAGCCAGCCCATCTCATTGCTCATCAAATCAGTACGAACGATATTAAGTTGTTCACTAACTCTCTGTTCGGGGGATTGATCGAATATTTCGTCAACCTCTTCGTTGTCGCAGGAAGTAAAAACCATAGCAAAGAGTGATAGAAATAATAATATTTTTTTCATTTTTATATTTTTAGATGTCTACCACTAAAACATGTTGTATGCTTTAGTGGTTATGACATTTATTAACAATAAACTAATTCATAAAGCATTATTCATTAATCTTAGCTTGTGTTGCTTCGCGTACTTTCTCTAAATCGAAGCCAACCGAAGACAAGAATTTTTTCATAATACCTAATTTGGTCCGAATGAATGCATGTCCTTCGTTACGTTTAATGATGCCTAAGAATTCTTTAGGATCTGTGACTGGCCCCTTGTCAGGATCAGTGTTTATTACTTCATCATTTAATAAAGCGTTAAGTGCATCATCACTCTCAATAATGTAGTGTGAAAATAATTCAGCAAAATCATCTGCAACACTATTGGTTGCATATGGACTAACCATACCTCGCTCTATGGCATTGTTTTGTCTTACAGCTCTCCATCCATTTTTGGTATAGCTATCAGGCGTTACTTGTCGATATTCGTTTGGCATTTTAAATGTCTGATGTAGAATGTGAGCATACTCGTGAAAGGCAGTGTTCAACTGCATATTTATCCAAGCCGATTTGCTTAAATCAAAATCATTTACTTCCGTATAACGAATCAATGTACCCGCTTCTGCTTGTCCAAGAACTCTGGTTCCATCCAATTGTTTAGCCGTTGAACCTACAAGAATTATTTTTTTAGGAAAATTTGCAGCTACAAAGTCTGTAGATGATCCTACTTCTAGTGGCTTTACCCAGAAGTCAATTAAGAAATTTCCCATGGGAATAACCAATTCTTCCTTTGCGGGTGTAATGGAATACCAATCGTCATCCAAAAAGTTTTTAATATACCTGTATTCTACAATGGTATTATAAGGAGAATATAGTTCTCTCAACTTAAGGTCTATTTCAGAATTGGTTTTAGCAGGAAACAGATCCTGATCTGAAGGTATTAATGTTTCATCATCATCGGAACAGGCGAATAAAAGTCCGATTATGGCTAACATGCCAAAATATTTTAAATATTTCATTTTTATAATTTTAAAGTTTATTTATTGGCGGGCATTCCTGTATTGATCGCATCAATAGGAATTTGGAAGTCTTTCTCGGGAGCCACATCTGATAATTTCAATGTAGTTCCATTTTCCAACAGGTGTTCCACATCCAATCCATATCGTTTGATGTCAAACCAACGATGTCCACGTAGTAAAAATATATTGCGTCTTTCGAACAATAGATATTCAGTCCAAGCCTGTTTGTCATCTTCAAGCTCATAAAAGGCTTTTAAGTTTTCAGTAGTTAAATCTGCTGGATTGTATGATCCATAAACTTTTTCGCCGATGATGTTTAGCATTTCTTTTGCCTTATCATAGTCACCCTTTCGGATAGACGCTTCAGCAGTATTTAATATTGCTTCAGCTATAGGGAAGATATCGCTTGCTGACTGTCCTGAATTACCAGGAACATAAACAAAAAAGGAGGTTGGGATAAAAATATCACCTGATCTTTTGTAGCTCATACTTAGGCGTTCATCTGATTTATTGAAAGGGTTTTTCGACAATTCAGATGAGTTAATACCATTGGTCATCTGGTATGTCCAGTTAAATGATGTCCAAGTATATGATGCTTGCACCATGCCTACTTCTTGTTGGTCAATATCAATTGGACCATTATTATCTGAGCCATATTCGCTCCAAGCCCTCATAACATCTGCCCCGCCAAAAGCATCTATTGCTTTTGCAGCGTAAGCCAGTGTTTGTTCTACATCCGCTTCATTACGGTTACGGTAATTGTAGAATCGTGAGGCATAAAGGTAAACGGATGGGTATGTAAAACGATATTTGTTCTTGTTTACTTCCTTACTATCCTTTTCCAGTAGTGCTATTCCGTCCAATAAATCTTTTTCAGCCTTATTGTACACGTCCTCTACACTACCTCTTTCATAGTCAACGATTAATTTGTCTTCAACCTTCATTACGTAAGGTATGCCTAAATCAGAAGAAGAAGTTGTTAGGTCGTAATGCTTGGCAAAAATATTGACCAACATAAAATGGCAATAGGAACGCATAATCAATGCTTCACCTTTAATTGCATCGGCTTGAGCCTGCATATTTGAGTTTATCGTCAATTTATCTAGTGATTCCAAGGCAAGATTAACATTGGCGATAGATGAATATGTTGTAACCCAAAATGAACTTGGTGAATCTTGATGTGTTTGATTACGGAAATTTCTACTCCAACTATACAAATCCTCAATAATAGGATCATTGTCAAATACATTTTGAGTCAATGTTACATTATCGGTACTCCAATGCGTAAATCTGTAGCCTCTGGCATTTTGATATGCTCCTATTAAAGTAGCAGAGACTTTATCCAAAGAGTTTACCTCCAAACGCTCATCTGGAGACTCGTCTAATAAATCATTACATCCAATATTAACTAAGAATAGTGTTAATAAAAGGATTGAATTATAAATTTTATATTTTCTCATGATTCAATTTTTTAAAAACCAACATTAAGAGTGAAAGTAAATTGTTTTGAAATTGGCATGGTGGTACCACCCGACCAAACAAACTCAGGATCTTCACCATTTAATTTTTCTTTGTCAGCCAACCATAACAAACCTACATTTGTAGCTTGCATACTAATACGAGCACGTTGCAAGCCAAATTTAGTCACCCACTTGTTAGGTAATGTGTATGCCAAAGAAATGTTCTTAACTCTTAAGAACGAAGCATCAGCAATCCAATAATCCGACATACCAAACAATCTGTAGGCAGATACAATGTCGCTATTACCTGTTCTATTCATTACATCAGCATCCAAAATAGCTGGGATGTTAGTTTTTAACTCGTCACCGCTAACTCTCCATCTATTTTTTAGGTGTGATGATAAAGCTTGTGCATCGGTGTATTTATAGCTAAAGTCCTGCATCACACGTTTTTTATGACCGAATTGTCCAGTAACCAATACCGACAGGCTGATACCTTTGTATGAGAATCGATTCGATATACCTACATTTGTAGTTGGCTCAAGACTTCCTGAATAGGTGAAGTCACTGTAGTCAGATGTTTGAACATTTAAATACCGAACTTTCTCATCGTTTCTGTCATAGAAAGTTGGAATTCCTTTATTGTCAAGACCTGCAAAACGAGAAGAATAAATACCTCTTACTGCATCGCCCAATACAGGTACTCCAAAGACACTTGTTGCTTCGGCAAACCATTTAGTTGATAATAAGTCGGTAATCTCACTCTTGTTATAAGAGTAGTTAAAATTTAAATTCCACTGGAAATCTTTAGTTTTAATTGGGATGAAGTTTAAGGAAACCTCATATCCATAGGCATCCTTTTCGGCTACATTTCCCCACTTGCTACGTTCTCCTCCAACTCCATTACCAATATACTGTCCAATTAAGTCGAAACCTTTTCGATTATAATAATTGAATTCCCCAGCGATTCTATTGTTGAATACGGCAAATTCAGTTCCAATATTAAATTCGTACTGTTTTTCCCAGCTTAAGTCGTTGTTACCGAGTGCATTTATCTCAACTTGCAGTTGGGATGCACTAGGGTGAAAAGGTCGTTGAGTTGCAGAAGAATAGGCGAGTAAGCTTGCATTTGAAGCACTTCCAAGCGATCCGTTCAAACCATATGATGCTTTCAAATCCAATTGATTTAACCAATCTGTTTCAGCTAAGAAATTTTCTTCTTTCATTCTCCATTTTCCACCAATATTCCAAGTTGGAGTCCATCGTGCTGTATTCGATTTTCCTAAACGATTCGAACCATCGTATCTTACTGTTCCGTTAATGGTATATTTTCCTTTATAAGAATATCCATAATTCAAATAGTAGGCTACAAAACGATCATAGGTTTCTTCTTTACCAAAATAGGTATTGTCTTCTGGCTGAGAGCCAAGTCCCATCGATAGATATTCAATATAATTAGTTGATGGTTTTGAAATGTTCCCCATATCATAGAAGTGTCCATACCCTTTGTTCCAATTAAAATTCCTATCGATGTATCTAATTTCAGATCCCCCTAAAAAGGTAAACATATGGTCTTCACCAACTACAGGATTCCAATTGATAGAACCATTAAAGTAGTAGTTTTCCATATTATTATTACGGACTTCATAAATACCCCCTTCAGGCAAGATACTATACTTGATACCTGTTGTAGTTCCTGGTCTTTCGTAAAGTAAAGGATTTGCATCTCTTAAAACTTCTGAGTCTCCTGCTCTTGTTCCTGCACGGTAAGCATTAGCTTCATTGGAGTTTTCATGAATCTTACGAACCGTTTCTGCATTATAATAACGTGCTGATATCCTAGATGACAAAATTAAATTCTTGCGTATTTTGTAATTAAAATCAGTTGAAAAGGACATGTCTTTGACCTTTACGCCTGTTTTATTTTTACTTAATTCGTCAACTACATTATAATCGGCAAAATTTCTTCTGAAATATTCTAAATCTCCATTTTCGTCTCTAGCACGAATATTTCGACTAGTTGTCATCGCATACATGAATGGGTTGTTATCGAAATCTCTTTGAACCCTTCCTGTGTATCGATTAACCTTTTGATTTCCATCGTCTTTACTGTTGGTGACACCTGATAATTCTTGATCACGGAAAGACAGATTGGAGGTAGCTGTAACGGTGAACTTATCAGTAATATGGTAAGTTCCTTTTAATAAAGTCGTGTATCTTTTTACATTATCAGCTATTGTCCATCCACTGTCATCCAAATAACCTACTGATGTATAAAAAGTCGCTTTCTCACCACCACCTGAAACGCTAAGAGTGTGTTGTTGTTGAACACCTGTTTGAAACAACTCATCGAACCAATTGGTATTTGCAGTTTCGTATTTCCTTAAAAAGGAATTAATTCCATCATTGTTGCTTGCCCAGTCAATTTCATTACGGCTAATCTTATCGAACATTTTTCCATAAGCACCATGTTTGGAAGCAAATTGGGTTTTGGCAATATTTGTCCATCCTTTTTCATACAATTCACGATTAACAGACATTTGATCTTTCGAATTCAAAATATTGTAATCGTCATACGAAGGTCTTGGCTTCATGGTAAGTCCCATGGAATAGTTAATGTTAATCTTGCCTTTCTTACCCTTTTTTGTAGAAATAACAATAACACCATTCATGGCACGGGCTCCATATAGTGCAGTTGCCGATACATCTTTCAAAATTTGAAATGATGCAATATCATCCATGTTTAATCCAGCTACACCAGAACTGATAATTGTAGATAAATCTCCGGAATTTAAATCATCCATTGAAACGTCCACCGCGTCTTCCAACACAATTCCATCAATTACCCAAAGAGGTTTCTGGTTTCCATATATAGAAGAGGCTCCACGTACTCTAATTTTTGGAGCTGTACCAAAAGTACTTGAAACATTTTGTACGGATACTCCAGCAACTTGTCCCTCTAAAGATTTAGAAATATCAGATTCACTTGACAGTTTCACCTCTTCCATCTTTAGTCTTGTTGCTGCTCCAATAAATAACTTTCTATCAATTTTTTGATATCCTGTAACAACAACCTCATTAAGACTTTCAGAAGCAGACTTTAAAGTAATATTAAGTTGCGTTTGGTCATTGATTGCAATTTCTTTAGGATCCATACCAACAAATGAGAAAACTAAAATTGCTCCTTTTGCTGGTACTTCAATTTGGTATTTACCATCAATATCAGTTGATACACCGATACTTGTACCTTTTACGACAACAGAAACACCAGGTAAAGTTTCACCTTGATCATCAGTAACAACACCAGATATTTTTTTGTTTTCTTGTGCTGTATTTATCTTATAAGTTCGTGTTTTGACAGCGGGTTTGATGATAATAACGTGATCCTTTATCTTGTATTCTAAGTCAGTTCCTTTCAAACTTTCATCGAGGATGTTTTTTATGTCATCATCTTTACTGGATATAGAAATGTTATTGAATCTTTCTACATCATCTACACTATAAAGAAAGGTGTAATTGCTTTGTTTTGTAATGGAGTTAAAGACTTCAATTAAAGAAGTTTGGTTTAATTCTACTTCAATTGAAGTAGGTTGTGGTGCTGCAAAAGAGCTCACATGAATCACGCCTACCATTAAAAGCGTGAGTAACAGTCGTTTCCCTCTGATAAGGTTCTCAGAAAAATAGAAAGACTTTTCTCGTTTTTTTTCCATAGTTTTATAGTTGATTTGGTTAGTATTTCATTTCTGCTTCAACAGAAATGATTTATTGACAAATGCGGAGATTGTTGCAAGCTTTCTCCGTATTTTTTTTAATATTTTTTCTCTACAAGTACTGATCTGTTTTTTATCGAAAATTTAACTTTATCTGTAAGTTCAATCATTTCTAGTACACCATTAAAATCTTCGTAACGAGTAAGGTCACCAGAAAATTTTATGTTTTTACTTTCTGTGTTCATAAAGAAGACTTCCACATCGTACCAGCGAGATAATCGTATCATAATATCTTCTAATCTTTCGTTCTGAAAGACGAACCTGCCATTTTTCCAAGCTGTATAGATTTCTGTATCGACTTGAGTTTTTGTGAAATTCCCGTTGTATTTGTTTATGCGGTACTGATCGTTGGGAGCAAGTATTTCTTTTTGATCTCTTATTCTGTCATTAACTTGAACTTTACCTTCGACTAGGGTTGTAATGATTTCATTTTCTTCAGAGTAGGCATTTACATTAAACGAAGTTCCAAGAACTTTAATTTGAATATCATTCATTTTTACTACAAAAGGGAAATCTTTGTTTTTACTAACGTCAAAGTAAGCTTCTCCTTCCAATTCAACAATTCGCTCTTTTCCTGAGAACTTGGTAGGGTACCTTAATTTTGAATTTGAATTTAGCCAGATTTTAGATCCATCGCTCAATGTTAAGTTATATTCTCCTCCTTTGGGAATAATGATTGAATTGTAACTGATTTTTTCCTTTGCTAGCTTTGTACTGTTATTTTTATAAACCAGATGTCCATCAGTATTGTTTATCTCTAAACCATCTTCTTTAAGCTTTATGAAATCATCGAGAACAATTGCTTCTCCTTTATCGCGCATCAAAAGAGCTTTATTTTTACCAGGAGATATATGGGCAATTTTATTTATCTGCTTTTCTGGGATCGAATTAATTAAGAAGAAAGTACTGAGACCAATCACAATTAGACTGGCAGCATATTTTAAAAATTCAGTTCTAATTTTTCTCGTTTTCTTCAGTTTAATACTACTGTTTACTTTACTCCATATCTCGTCTTTTTTTACATTTTCAAGTTGATCTTCATGTTTAAAAAAATTACTCTCAGGATTTTTTGATAATTTATGATAGAGTGCTAAGTTTTCTTCGTTTTCGTATTTCCATTCATCTAAAATTTGTTTTTCCTCACAGTTCAACTTCCCTTCCAACCTTTTTGCAATAAGTTCTGCAATTTTAAATATGGAATGTAAATCTTTCATTTTATAAATTAGTTTGTTGTTTGTATCTGCTTAAACAGGTAAAATCGAAAAAGGGGTGACAAAAAAAATATTTTTTATCTCCCCTTTTTCAAAATTGTTTTAATTCGTCTAATTACTAGACTCTTAATTAGTTTTCTTTTTTTAGTTTTTCTTTAAGAAATCGATTCGCACGTAGTTTTTGTGTTTTAACAGTATTGATTGAAATTTTTAAATCTTCAGCGATATCTTTATTTTTTACCCCCTTTAAACTAAGAAGGTAAATAATTCGGGCAGATTCAGGAAGCTCTTTTACAGCTTCAGAAATATGCCGATTAACTTCCTCTTCAATTATATTTCGATAAAAAATATTTTCATCATATGAATTGGCATCTTGCCTGCTTTCAAATTTCTTTTTGACAGTTTGATGCTCAATATGGTTGAGACAAGAATTTTTGACTGATTTGTATAAAAAGGCTTTTAAGGCTAATTCATGGAAAAAATAGGCGCGCTTTTCCCAGGCTTTGATAAAAATTTCCTGAAGAATATCCTCCATAATATCTTGAGAGGAGATATATTTCTTTCCAAATAGAAAAAGAGCATCAAAATAGCGCTCGTAAATCTTTTTAAATGCGAAATTATCCCCATTTCTAAATTGCTTTAGAATGGAATTATTTAGGGATTTCATGAGTAATAGGTTAGTCGTGGTCAATATTGGGTTAACAATTATATGCATTTTTTCTTACATATAATTCAATATTGTTCTATCCCTTGTATTCAAATCTTTCTGTTATATACTGATCACCTTTTTTTATTGTAAATCAAGAAAAGTGATTAAAGTCATTTTTTTATGCGAGACATATTGTTTGCAAGTATTGTTTTTATTGTTGATTGTGTTTTATTGTGTTTTATTATTTAGTTCAATAAACTATGATCGGTTAATTGAGTTTGTTAAGTCGTAAAAAAAATTTTTTTTATTGAAATATGTCGAAATTGAAATTATGAAAATAGAATAATAAAAAAAGGTTCGAAGTGAATACTCCGAACCTTTTTTTTATAAATATATTGTAAAGTCTTACAATCCCATTTTCGCTTTAATTGCTGAAGGAATCGCATCTTTATGTACTAAAATTGCAACTGTTTTAAGACGGATGAATGACTCACTCATGTTTAAGTATCCACCTGATTTGTTAGATGTTTTAGCCCAAGAGTTTTTAGTCTTGTAGTAACGTGTTCCGTTTTGATCTTTAACGATACCTGTTAAATGCATTAAGTGATCATCAGTTGTTTTGTAGTTGTCAAAAGTCGATTGTCTCAATGCTTGATCAACAGTCATCTCAGTTCTAGGTTTGTCGAAGTTGTAAAGAGCTGCTTTCTGCTCTTTAGATGACATAGCATCCCACTTATCAATTTCAGAACCAGTCATTTCTTTTTTATCTACGATAGGAAGAATTGCGATACCTTTTCTGTGAGAAAATCCTTTTTCGCTAACGTCACCATCCCAACAAACTGAGTAACCTGTTGTTAATGCGTTGTCGATAACAGACATTAACTCGTCAATAGGAAGATTGTAATATAAATCATGAGACCAGTTATCTGGAATTTCAAGATTAAATTCTTTGTAATAAGGGTGGTGAGAGTATGATGTAATCTCAACATAATCGTTTGCATTAAAACCTGTCTTGTTCATATATTCAACAGGAGTAATACTCTTACCATCTAATTCAAATTTTTCTGGAGCAGCACCCATATAGGTATCTAAAACACCATTTACCGATTGTTTCCAAACAGGAGTAACTTTACGGTTAGGGTTTTTTACAATTTGATCTAGCATAGCTTTTGTAGACTTTACCATCTCTTGGTGAATATGGTAATCACTTTTGTATTCGTTACCTGAATAGGCTGACTCAGGTAGAAAACCAAAGTCTTTTACAACATTGATAACGTCGTGTCCCTGACCACCTTCACTGTAGTTACCTTTTCCATGTAGTCGGAAATAACGTAAAGCTTTCTGTGAGTATGCGTGACGAACAGTAAACATCTCTGATAAATCAATGTTTCCAGCTCCCAGGCGAATCAATTCTGTTTCTATGAATGAGGTTCCTGCAAAAGCCCAACAAGTTCCTGTACTTTGTTGGTCGCGTACTTCAGTTGTAGGTACGTCTGCTACAGGTGTAAATTTAAAGCCTTCAGGGGCGTCTGTTTTTTTCTTTTTTGCAAATGCCGATCCTTGTACACATAGTGTCAATGAAAGAGCAATTACGCTTAATTGTTTAAAATTCATGGTTCTTATTTTATGGTTGTGATATAAAATCGGACGGAAAGATATTAAGTTTCCTTTACTTTTTAGCTGTTAAATATCATTTCGAAGTTTTTTAGGTAATTTTGATACAATTAAATTGTAAGAATCATCGATCCAGTCTTTAAGTTTATCGTCTGATACTGAACCATCAATATTAACAGTGTTCCAATGTTTCTTATTCATATGCCACCCTGGTAACACAGAGCTGTATTCTTCTCGTAATTCAATGGCCTTTTCAGGATCACATTTTACATTCATACTCAGTTCTTTGTTAATATTGGTGAGTAAAAACATTTTGTCCATCACCTTAAAAACAAGAGTTTCTTCATCAAAAGGAAAACTTTCTGTTACGGCTTTTTTTGAAATACAGTAATCTCTTAACTCTTCAATATTCATAGTATTTTATAAGTAATTTACAATGTGTAATCATTAATTAGTCTATTGGTGCAATAAAGGCATCCTCAATATGTTCTATATCAAATTTGCCATTTCGTTTAATTACTGATATAACATCAAAACGAACTTCCATATTTATATCTTTTAAATCAACATAGCCCTGAGTGGCCCTGCAAATAAATTTAATTTTTGACAGAGTAATAGCATCTGAAGGGTGTTCAAAATAATCTGTTGAACGGGACTTGACTTCCACTACCACAAGATATTTTCCGTCAGTAGCAACGATATCCAATTCCTTTTTCTGATAAATCCAGTTTCGATCAAGAATTTTATACTTCTTATCGATCATGTATTTAGTTGCAAGATCTTCACCTATTTTTCCTAAATCGTTGTGTTCTGCCATTGTTTTATAGTTTCACGCAAAGTGCGCTAAGAAATATCGATATAAAAAAAACGCTGAGTTCGCAAAGAGATTCTCTTTATGTTCGTCTCATTTATATTTGCGAATTTTGCGATTGAAATCTCTGCGTTCTTTGCGAGAAATTTTTGATTCATAATAAGATATTCAAAAAGTATTAAGTTTCTTGTTAACTGGGATTGCAAGATCTTATTAAAGATTATTTACGACCCGATGAATTTCATTTTTAAGATATTTAGTATTGAAGTTTATTAATAGACCAAGTTTTTTATTTGATAATTTTAGATAAGTTAATAATTGAGCGAAATGTACAGGCGCTTACTTTTCGACTGCTTTAATTTCAATAACAACTTTATTCTCTACAATTAAATCTAATCTATACCCAACGTCTTGTTTGACTTCTTTATAAATAAATGGCATTGGAACTTGACTTACTGTTTTAAGTCCTATTTGATTTAAATCATACATGAGTGCTTTCTCATATACTGATTCTAATAAACCAGGTCCAACACTTTTATGAAGATTGATAGCAGTTCCTATTACTTTATATGAGATTTCATTTTCTGTCATAACTTATATCAGATAAGTAAATTAAGACTTAAATATAATGTTTTGTAGTGAAAATTATGTTCTTATTATAGGTGATTTTTTAAGATACTATGATTTTTTCACGCAAAGTGCGATAAGAAACACTTGGTTTGTGTAATACGCTGAGTTCGCAAAGATTCGTCATTAACTCTTTGCGAACTTTGCGATTAAAATCTCTGCGATCTTCGCGTGGAACTTAGTTTTTCCAAGACAGATTAACTTCCTCCTCATTCACATCTAAGCTTACTTTTTTTCCTAAAGGCAAAGGCCAATTTTCATCGATATGTCCAGCAGGGAAATTGAATAAAACGGGGTAGTTGTAATCCTGAACTGCTTCTTGTATGATTTCATATGCTGTTTTCCCGAAAGGCGTTTCTCCATCTTTCATATCACTCATGCCACCAACTATGAGACCTTCAAGCTGCGCTAGTTTTCCGCTTAGTTTAAGATTGAGCATCAATCGATCTAGATGATATAGATTTTCATTTAAATCCTCCAAAAAAAGAATCTTTCCATGTGTATTAAGCTCGTAATCTGTTGCGTTAAGACTGCAAATAATAGACAGATTTCCGCCAACAAGTTCAGCTTCACTAAAACCGGTTGAGTTGAGATTATGAGAGGGTAGTTGATAACTTGTGAGTTTGCCTTCCAGATAATCAACGAGTTTATTTAAGGAAGTTGAATCTGCTATATTCATCGTAAAATTGATGGGCATAGTGGCATGCAAACTTCCAAAGTGAAGACGGTTTAATCGAGCATGAAAAATGGTAATATCACTAAATCCAATTAGTAGTTTAGGATGCTTTTCGAAGCCATCGAAACTCAGCTTATCGATAATGCGAATACTGCCATAACCTCCGCGAGCACAGATAATCGCTTTTATTTCTTCATGATCGAGCATGAATTGAAAATCACTAGCCCTATCTTCATCAGTACCAGCAAATATATGGTGTTCATCGAAAACGTGTTGTCCTAATATAAGCTCGTAGCCAATAGATTCAAGTACTTTTTGAGCAAGAATTATTTTGTCACGAGCAATTTTCCCGGCAGGAGCTACCAGACCTATTTTATCTCCTTTTTTTAATGTTGATGGATGATACATAGAGGTGTCATTTAATATATAAAGCTGTCGTTTTTTATAAATTACAAATTAGCAATAAAATACTGAATTGTAATATGACGAATACCGAATCATTTCAAAACTAAATGCTTGAAATTATTAATTCTATTTTATCTTTGCGTTTCCGAGACTGATTCATTAATCAGAGGCTCGTAAACAATTTCATTATTAATACTTAAGGTCTTTATAAGGTTCCCTGGGACAAATTGATCTCTCTTGTTGAACTAAGATCTTTTAAAACCTCTATTTTCAGATGACAAAATTTAACAGAACACTTGTTACAACTGCTCTTCCTTATGCGAATGGGCCAGTACATATTGGGCATTTAGCGGGCGTATACGTTCCTGCTGATATTTATGTGCGTTATATGCGTATGAAAGGTGAGGATGTGTTATTAATTGGTGGTTCAGATGAACATGGTGTACCAATTACCATTAAGGCAAAAAAAGAAGGTGTTACCCCACAAGATGTGGTTGATAAATACCATAATATTATAAAAGACTCTTTCGAGAAATTCGGAATCTCATTTGATGTGTATTCAAGAACGAGCTCGAAAATCCATCATGAAACAGCGACAGAATTCTTCGAAACACTTAATGAAAAAGGGGAGTTCATCGAAAAGTCATCAGAGCAATTTTACGATGCTGATGCCAATCAGTTTTTAGCAGACCGTTACATTACTGGAACCTGTCCTCATTGTAAAAATGAAAAAGCTTATGGTGATCAGTGTGAAAGCTGTGGTACATCATTAAATGCAACAGATTTGATTGATGCTCGTTCAGCGATTACAGGAAATAAGCCAGAATTGAAAGAAACCAAGCACTGGTACTTACCTCTTGATAAATATGAGCCTTATTTAAAAGAGTGGATTCTTGAGGAGCATAAAGAGTGGAAACCAAATGTTTACGGACAGTGTAAATCTTGGTTAGACAATGGTCTTCACCCAAGAGCAGTAACCCGTGATTTAAATTGGGGTGTACCTGTTCCTGTTGAAGGAGCTGATGGAAAAGTGCTTTACGTTTGGTTCGATGCACCTATCGGTTATATTTCAGCAACAAAAGAGCATACACCTGATTGGGAGAAATATTGGAAAGCTGAAGATTCAAAAATGGTTCACTTTATTGGTAAGGATAATATTGTATTCCACTGTATTATTTTCCCTGCTATGCTTAAGGCTGAAGGTTCTTACATTTTACCAGATAATGTACCATCTAACGAATTCCTTAACCTTGAGGGCGATAAAATTTCGACTTCTCGTAATTGGGCCGTTTGGTTGCACGAGTATCTTGAAGAGTTCCCAGAGAAGCAAGATGTATTGCGTTACGTATTAACAGCAAATGCACCTGAAACGAAGGATAACGATTTTACATGGAAAGATTTCCAGGCTCGTAATAATAATGAGTTGGTGGCTATCTTCGGAAACTTTGTGAATCGCGCTCTTGTTTTGACTCACAAATATTTTGGTGGTTTAGTTCCTGAAGCTGGTGAGTTAACTGATTTTGATAAAGAGACTCTAGCTCAAATTCCTATTCTTAAGGCAGAGGTTGAGAAGAATCTTGAAACATATCATTTCCGTGAAGCACTTAAGGTCGCTATGAACTTGGCTCGATTGGGTAATAAATACTTAGCTGACACTGAGCCTTGGAAAGTGATTAAAACTGATGAAGCTCGTGTTAAAACGATCTTAAATATATCACTTCAAATTTCAGCAAACCTATCTACTTTAATGGAGCCATTCTTACCATTTACGGCTGAGAAATTACGTGGTTTCCTAAATATCGATCGTATTGAGTGGGCCGATATTAACGAGCAGGTTATTGCTACTGGGCACCAGATTAATAAGCCAGAATTATTATTCGAGAAAATTGAAGATGCAACGATTCAGGCTCAGGTTGATAAGTTGGAAGCAACTAAAGTGGCTAATGAACTTGAAAATAGAGTAGCAACTCCAGTAAAGGAGAATATCAACTTCGACGATTTCATGAAAATGGATATTCGTATTGGAACCATTACCGAAGCTGAAAAAGTCGCTAAAACAAAGAAACTTCTAAAGATTACTGTTGATACAGGAGTAGATACAAGAACAGTTGTTTCAGGTATTGCAGAGCACTACAAACCAGAAGAAATTATTGGTAAGCAAGTGAGTGTGTTGCTTAATCTTGAGCCTCGTAAACTAAAAGGAATCGAGTCCGAAGGAATGATTCTTATGGCTGAAGATGCTGATGGTAAATTAGCATTTGTATCGCCAGAGCATGCTGTTGCAGCAGGATCTGAAGTTCGATAAGAAGATCTTATAGTTTTTATGAAGCCTCAATCGTTTATGACGATTGGGGCTTTTTCTTATCTATATATCCCGTTTTTTATACTAAACTGATCAGAATATTTATGTAAGTTTGATGACTATCAAAAAAATAATTTAACTTATAAATCTTAACGAATCATTATGATCACATTTTTAGGGATAATAGCTTTGCTTGTTGGAATTGTAGCATTGATTATATCGAAATTAGAGAAGAAGTCCGGTAGTGGCGAATGGATGAATCATATTACTCATGTTCATGGTTTGTCTCTTATTGTGATTGGAATCCTTTTGAGTTTAATGAGCTCTATGTTCTTTTTTGCTGATAGAGGGTTTAACTATCTTTTAGTTTCGCCAACAGGAAAAATGAGTGCCGTAATGGAACAAGGTATTAAATGGAGAGGTTTTGCTAAGATTGATAAATGGCAAAAATTTATCGATGTGAAAGTTGTTGGAAAAGGTATTGAGATTGATGAGGATGAAGTGGAAGGCATAATGAAACCCATTCCTTTGCGTTTTATCGACCAGGTAACATCTATGGGTTTTGTTTCGACACGTTTTGAGATGCCCAGAGATTCTGAGAGTTTCATAAACTTAGCCGTTAAGTTTAGAACGATGAGTAATTTGGTGAATAACACCATAGTACCAACTGTAAAAGAACAATTGGTTAATACAGCCTACATGTTTGCCGCTCAGGATTATATTTCTGGAGAAGCACAAAATTTCAGACAGGTTTTTGAAGAGCAGCTAAAAGGGGGAGCTTTCGCAGTTGAAAAAATTGAAAGAAGAGATACGGTTTATGCTGATATTCAATCTGCTGATCGTAGAATTAAAGAAATCCAAACTTCTTATGAGGTGAATAAGGTATTGGTAAATGGCATTCCTAAACGTATTCCTCATGAACTTAAAGAGAATAATATTATTGTTTCTCAAGTAATTGTGGATAATATTGAATTAGAGAAAACATTTAAGCAAAGGCTTGAGGCGCAACGTGATGAATCGGCTAAGCGACAATTGGAACAGCAAAAAGTTGAAACAGCAAAGGATGCACAACAGCGTATTATTGCCGAAGGTGAGCGTGATAAAGCTGCTGAACGTGTGGCACAGGAAAAGGAGCAAGTAAAGGCACTTATTGCGATTGAGACGAAACTTAAGCAAGAGGAAACAAATAAGAAATTAGCTAAGATTGCTCTTGAAACAGAGAAATTAATTGCTCTTAAAGTAAAGGTTACTGCTGATGCTGATGCTTATGAAATTTCGAAAAAAGTAAAAGCTGGTATTACACCAGAGGTGAAGCTTCAGATGGAATTGAATCGTGATATTAAAGTTGCTGCTGAGATTGCAAAAATTAAATTCCCAGAAACCATGATTATCACTTCTGATAAAAAGGGAGGAACGCCACTTGAAAGCTTAATTGGTGCCGCTATGGCGAAACAATTACAAACAAGTAAGAAATAAGAATTATACAATACAATCAGGCTCTGATCACTATAGTAGGCTCAGAGCCTGATTGTATTGTATTTGGCTTTATGAAGTAAAGATATTTTTTCACTTTGATGGGGGTAAAAGATAGAAAGCATACTCCAAATTTTTATTTAGATGATGCTGTATTTCCTTTTAAGGAGTCAGCTTAATTCTTTTTATCTATGGTCATCGCAATAAAAAACACCTCCGGTTTCGAAGGTGTTTTTCTATTTTACTTTTATGGTAGATTGCTACTTAAACAGATTTAATTTTAGTTTATCAGCAATTTCTTTAATGGCTAACTGAGCTTTTACACTATTCCCAGCTTTATCTAAAGGAGGTGCAAAAGCAGCAATCCCATATTTCCCAGGAGCTACAGCCATAATTCCTCCACCTACACCACTCTTGGCAGGTAAACCAACATAATAGAACCATTCACCAGAGGTATCATATAGTCCCGCAGTAGACATTACAGCTAAAACCTTTGATACGTTTTCCTCCTTTAATACTCTTTTTCCTGTTTTTGGATTAATCCCATTGTTTGCTAAGACTCCAGCCATTATTGCTAGATCGACAGTATTAATTCCATAAGAACATTGTCGTGTATAGGATTCGGTCGCTTCATAAGGGTCTGAATACATTCGTTCATAAGAATCTAATAAGACTGCTATACCTACGTTGTGCTGGTTTGTTTTCATCTCAGATGTAAAGAGTTCTTGAATAACATCTAAGTCTCTACCTGCAAAATCATTCATGTATTGATCTATAGTTTCTGTTTTACTAAGTCCTTCTTTAGCAACAACAATACTGTTTGTTGCTATAGCCCCTGCATTGACTAGAGGATTTACCGTTCTTGCAGCAAGAGTTTCAATTGCTAATACTGAATTAAAAGATTGTCCTGTTGCATTAACGCCTATTCTCTTATCTAAATCTTCAGCATTATTTTGTTCTAAAGCCAAGCAGAACATCATTACCTTTGAAATAGACTCAATACCAAATTCGTACTTAACTTCACCTGCAGAATAGGTATTCCCTTTAATATCAATGACGCTAATGCCAAACATGTCAGAATCCACTTCATCTAGAAAAGGGATATAATTTGCATTTTGCCCCTTCGTTACTTTTTGGAATTTGAGGAATGTCTTATTTACAATATTTTGAATATTGTCATCTTTATGTAAGCCGGCACTGATTGATATAATACCAATAGATAGTATCAATAAAAACTTCAAAATATTCTTCATAAACTATTTTATTTTTGTCAATTTTACAAGCATACTTGTAAATACTGTGCCAAAAATGATCTAACATCTTGTATTGATTATGCACTAACATACAATAGTCAGTGCTTGAGTGGTTTATGTGGCTTTGTGAGTTTGGTATTGCTATTTCCTATTTTATTTCATTGGGGAATTATTAACCAAAGTTGAGTACTAAATCCTCAATTATACATATGTGTTCAGCTTATATAATATCTAATAAATTTCGATTTATATAGGTTGTGTATCGAATTGTTGAAAGAGTAAATGCTGATGGTTTTAGCTATTGCAGGGCTAGTTATATTAGCTTGAGACATATATAAACATATAAAAAGCACCTCCAAAACTGAAAGTGCTTTTCTTGTATTCATACAAATTGATAATCAATAGTTATCAATCAATTTTATCTTGTCATCTCAACTTTAGAAGTAGGATTTTGATTCTTGTTTCTGTCATCAACAGCCGTTACTAGTTTGTCTGCCAAATTGGCGAAAGCCATACCTGTAACAGAATCTTCGTTTAAGGCTGCAGGTGCACCATTGTCACCACCTTCGCGAATGCTCTGAACAATTGGAATCTGACCTAAAAGATTGATGTTTTTTTCTTCAGCAAGTTTTTTACAACCATCTTTACCGAAAATGTAGTATTTGTTGTTTGGTAATTCAGCAGGTGTAAACCAAGCCATATTCTCAACCAAACCTAGAATTGGTACATTAACGCCAGCACCTTCGAACATATTGATTCCTTTTACAGCATCAGCCAAAGCGACATCCTGCGGCGTACTTACCACGATAGCTCCAGTTACAGGAACAGTTTGTACCAATGTCAAGTGAATGTCCGATGTTCCAGGAGGAAGGTCGATCAATACGAAATCAAGCTCGCCCCAGTTACCTTCTTCAATCATCTGCTTAAGTGCATTCGAAGCCATAGGACCTCTCCATACAGTTGCCTGAGCAGGATCAACAAAGAAACCAATCGATAACATTTTTACACCATAACGCTCGTGTGGCTCAATTCTATCTTTACCATCAATCTGAGTCAGTTTTGGATTTGCACCCTCTGAACCGAACATTTTAGGAACAGAAGGTCCGTAAATATCGGCATCGATAAGCCCCACTTTTTTACCAGCCTTAGCCAAAGCAACAGCTAAATTCGACGAAATGGTTGATTTACCCACTCCACCTTTACCAGAAGCAACGGCTATAATATTCGTTACATGAGGTAATACTGAAGGAGCTTCAACTACATGAACAGCTTTTACCTTAATATTTCCTTTAATATCAGCATCCTTATCGATGAATCGTAAAATATTCGTAACACAAGCCTTCTTTAAAGGAATGATATTCGGATCGTCTGATTTTTGAAAAACTAAATCGAATGCAATTTTTTTACCTTCAATTTTCATATTACGAACCATATCAAGGCTAATAATATCTTGGTCGCTACCAGGAAACTTTACGAGTTTTAAAGCATCGGTAACTTGCT